>ERZ1066120.12-NODE-12-length-259261-cov-13.761981_pt1 | contig 259261 bp, 237 predicted proteins | sample MGYA00382767_ERZ1066120 | MGnify/ENA primary metagenome ERZ1066120 (study PRJEB33369, sample SAMEA5778350) | biofilm metagenome | biome: Industrial cooling water; feature: Water cooling tower basin; material: Biofilm | place: United Arab Emirates | collected... | reverse complement strand
TAAAGAGGTACGTGAGCTGGGTTTAAAACGTCGTGAGACAGTTTGGTCCCTATCTGCCGTGGGCGCTGGAGATTTGACGGGGGCTGCTCCTAGTACGAGAGGACCGGAGTGGACGTACCGCTGGTGTACCTGTTGTCTCGCCAGAGGCATCGCAGGGTAGCTATGTACGGAAGAGATAACCGCTGAAAGCATCTAAGCGGGAAACTTGCCTGAAGATGAGATCTCCCTGGAGGCTTGACCTCCCTGAAGGGTCGTTCGAGACCAGGACGTTGATAGGCTGGGTGTGGAAGCGTGGTAACACGTTAAGCTAACCAGTACTAATTGCCCGTGAGGCTTGACCCTATAACTTTGCGCAAAGCCTGAATCGAAGCACGCACTCTCGAGTGCGTATGCCAGCGGTTTGCAGGTGGTGCGTCACAACCCCCCGTTTTCCTCGGTGCCCCTTCGGGTGGCACATGAAGCCGACCGAATACTTTTCATCTTCTTTCGAATTGGCCGCGCAGCCGTAGCTGGCTGTGCGTGCGACAAGTCATGCCTGATGACCATAGCGAGTTGGAACCACCCCTTCCCATCCCGAACAGGACCGTGAAACGACTCAGCGCCGATGATAGTGGGCAGTTCGCCCGTGAAAGTAGGACATCGTCAGGCAGTTTCAAGTGAGAGCGCCCCGAGACAAACGTCTCGGGGCGTTTTCTTTTGTTCGACCGAAAGCTTCGTGGCAAGCTTCACTGTTCGAGCGTCCCCGATCGGACGCCGGGCTACGCACTGCCGTTGCAGCGGGGGCCGGCGTCGCGGCGCAGTTCCCGTTCGCACGTCATCGCAACCGGCTATTCTTCGCCAAGCCGAACGCCGACAACTGTCGTAGCGGAACGCCCGAAAGCCCACGCCAAGGTGTCGCCACTCCATGCATTGCCGCCGCTCTCGCTCGACCTCTGCGCCTCCCGGCAAGGGTTGCCGCTCCATCCGTCTGCGGCGCCTGGCAGTTGTTTCGCTCGTCATCGGGCTGACGGGCCTGGCGGGATGCGCGCTTCGTTCCAGCGCTGCCGTCGCGCCCGAGGTGTCCGGGGGTGCGACGCAGGCTGACGAGGCGGCGGGGCCCGCGTCGGCCAGCCTGGCTCGCGACGCGATTGCTCCGTTCTCGGGGAGGCGTCCCGGGAATGACTGGCCGGCCCCTTGGGCGAAGGCCATCGTCGGACCGGCCAAGAAGCGGACCGCTTACGACTTGGTCGAGCTCGATGGGCGAACCGTTCTGCGTGCCCGTGCCAATGCGTCCGCGTCCGGCTTGCAGAAGGCGCTGGATATCGACCCGAACTCGCGTCCGTTGCTGGAGTGGAGCTGGCGCGTGCACAAGCTGATTCCCGGCGCGGACAACACCGACCGTCATGCCGAAGACTCGCCGGTGCGCGTGATCCTCGCGTTCGATGGCGACAAGCGCGCGCTACCGATCCAAGACCGCATGCTCTTCGAGCGTGCCAAGCTGTTGACGGGGCGGGAGCTTCCTTATGCGACCTTGATGTACATCTGGGAGAACCGGGCGCCCGTCGATAGCGTGATCTCGAATCCGCACACGGGGCGCGTGCGCAAGATCGTCGTCGCCAGTGGCGATGGCGAACTGGGCCGTTGGCACAGCTTTCGCCGCAACATCATCGACGACTATCGCCGTGCCTTCGGGGTCGAACCGGGCCGCCTGATCGGCGTCGGCGTCATGACCGACACGGACAACACCGGCGAATCGACGGAAGCCTTCTATGGCGACCTCCGCTTGTTGACGCAGTAGCACGTCGTCGTTCGAAGGGAGCAGTGCCCGGACGTCGGGACGTCGGGACGTCGGGAGGCCCGGCGGGTCAAGATTGTCGGCCCGGCGAATCGGGGGCGTCGGATCGGCTGCGGGCTATCGGCTGCGGGCTTTGCGGGTTTACCCGGTCTGTCGGGCCGGCGGCCGATTTGGCAGCATCGTCGGCTTTCGTTCCCGGGAGGTCCGCATGAAGTTCGCAGCACTCGTGTTCGCTGCCGCGTTGGCAATCGCCGCGCCGGTCGCAGATGCAAAGACGTTCCGCTGGGCCAGCCAAGGCGACATCCAGACCTGGGACCCGCACTCGCAGAACAACGCCTTGCAGAACGGCATCCACGCGGCGGTGTACGAGTCGCTGGTCTACTACAACAACAAGTTCGAGGTCGAGCCGATGCTGGCCGCCGCGTGGCGGGAGATGGAACCCACGCGCACGCGCTTCACCCTCCGCCCGAACGTCAAGTTCCACGACGGCACGCCTTTCACCGCCGACGACGTGGTCTTCTCGATCCAGCGGGCGATGGCGCCCACGTCGACGTTCACCATCTACACCCAGGGCATCGCCCGCGCGGTGAAGGTCGACGATCTGACGGTGGACGTCATCACCAGCGCGCCCAATCCGGTGCTGCTGCGGCAGATGACCGAGCTGCGGATGATGAGCCGGGCCTGGAGCGAGAAGAACAACTCGACCCAACCGATGAACATCCGGGAGCGAAACGAGAACTTCGCGCACCGCAATGCCAATGGCACCGGCCCCTACGTCCTGCGCGAGTGGTCGCCCGACGTGCGCATCCGCATGGAGCGCAACCCGAACTGGTGGGGCAAGGCCGCCACCAACGTGACGGAAATCGTCTACACGCCGATCAAGGCGGACGCGACCCGTGTCGCAGCGCTGCTGTCGGGCGAGGTCGACCTCGTGCTCGATCCGACGCCGCAGGACCTGGTCCGGCTGCGCCAGGACAACCGGCTGAAGGTGTTGGAAGGCCTCGAGAACCGCACGATCTTCTTCGGCATGGACCAGAACCGCGACGAGCTGCCCAGCAGCAACGTCAAGGGCAAGAATCCGCTGAAGGACGTGCGAGTGCGCCGTGCGCTCTACCAGGCCATCGACGCCAACGCGATCGGCCGCAACATCATGCGCGGCTTGGGCCAGCCCACTGGCGCGATCATCGCGCCGCAGGTCAACGGCTGGAGCAAGGACAACGCGCAGCGCCTTCCGTTCGATCCCGAGGCCTCGCGCCGCCTGCTGGCCGAAGCCGGCTACCCGCAAGGCTTCGAGGTGCAGCTCGACTGCCCGAACAACCGCTACATCAACGACGAGGAGATCTGCCAGGCCGTGGTCGCGATGTGGGCGCGGGTGGGCGTGCGCGCCAGGCTGCGCACCCAGCCGGTGGCGACTTACTTCCCGTCGATCCAGCGCTACGAGGCGGCGATCTACATGCTGGGCTGGGGCGTGCCGACCTTCGATGCGCTGTATTCGCTGCAGTCGCTGGCGCGCACCGTGGGGCAGGGCGCCGACGGCAACTTCAACCTCGGGCGCTACAGCAACCCCGAGTTCGATCGGGTCCTCGACCGGATCAAGGTCGAGGTCGATCCGTTCATCCGCAACCGGCTGATCGCCCAGGCGCTCGACATCCACAACAAGGACGTCGCCCACATCCCGCTGCACGACCAGTCGATCCCCTGGGCCATGAAGCGGACGGTCGACACCTACCACCGCGCCGACAACCGGCTCGACTGGCGCTCGATCGTCGTCAACTGACCGGGGCGGGGCGGCGGCCGCGTCGGTTCGGGCGGCCTCACCCACCGGGCGGCGCCGCCCACCGCGGCGCGCCGGCCGCCCGTCGGACGTGTAGCATTCGGCCCTCGCCTGCGAACCCCATCCAATGCTCGCGTTCGTCCTCCGCCGTCTCCTGCAGGCCGTGATCGTCATGATCTCGGTCGCCTTCATCGCGTTCCTGCTGTTCCAGTACGTGGGCGACCCGATCACCTTCATCCTCGGCCAGGACGCCACCCCGGCCGAGCGGACGCGCCTGCGCGGGGACCTGGGTCTCGACGAGCCCGCAGCGGTCCAGTTCGCCCGCTTCGTCGGCAACGCGGCGCAGGGCGAGTTCGGCCTGTCGCTTCGGCAGGGTCGCAAGGTCTCGGCGCTCATCCAGGAACGGCTTCCGGCCACGCTGGAACTGGCCGGCTTGGCCGCCGTCATCGCCCTGCTGGTGGGCATCTCGATGGGGGTGTACACCGCGCTGCGCCGAGGCACCTGGCTGTCGCAGTTCTTCTTGGCCGTCTCGTTGCTGGGCGTCTCGTTGCCCACCTTCCTGATCGGCATCCTCCTGATCCTGGTGTTCGCCGTGTGGTTGGGGTGGCTGCCTTCGTTCGGTCGCGGCGAAACGGTGTCCCTGGGTTGGTGGACGACCGGGTTGCTGACGCGCGACGGTTGGTCCCACATCGTCCTGCCCGCCGTGACGCTGGCGATCTTCCAGCTCACGCTGATCATGCGGCTGGTGCGATCGGAGATGCTCGAGGTGCTGCGCACCGACTACATCAAGTTCGCGCGCGCGCGCGGACTGGCCACGCGCGCCGTGCACTTCGGCCACGCGTTGCGCAATACGCTGGTGCCGGTGATCACCATCACGGGCTTGCAGCTCGGGGCGCTGATCGCGTTCGCCATCATCACGGAGACCGTGTTCCAGTGGCCGGGCATGGGCCTGCTCTTCATCCAGGCCGTCACGTTCGCCGACATTCCGGTCATGGCGGCGTACCTCTGCCTGATCGCGCTGATCTTCGTGATCATCAACCTGGTGGTGGACCTGCTCTACTTCGCCGTCGACCCGCGCCTGCGCGTGGACCGGGGCGCCGCGCACTGAGCGCGGGCGACCGGGGCCCGGTGACGCCGGCCGACGCCACGACTGATTCCGTCTTTTCGATGATCCATCACTGCGTGCAGCACCCATGTTCAACCTGATCGGTCCCATCCAGCCCATTTCCGCCTACCGTGCCGACCTGGTCCGGATCCGGCGCGACCTGCACGCCCATCCCGAGCTCGGTTTCGAGGAAGTGAGGACGGCGGCCCTGGTGGCGGCCGAGCTGGAGCGCTATGGGGTGGACGAGGTGCATCGCGGCATCGGGCGGACCGGCGTGGTGGGCGTGATCCGCGGTCGCGGTCGCGGGCTGGGGAACGGCGCGGCTGGCGGGCGAGGGCGTGACGACGCGGCAGCGGGCGGCCGCACGATCGGCTTGCGCGCCGACATGGACGCCTTGCCGATGCGCGAGGAGAACGACTTCGCCTGGCGCTCGACCAAGTCGGGGTTGATGCATGGCTGCGGCCACGACGGCCACACGACGATGCTTCTGGGCGCGGCGCGCTATCTGGCGGCCACGCGCAACTTCGACGGCACCGTGCACCTCATCTTCCAGCCCGGCGAAGAAGGCTTCGCTGGCGCCAAGGCGATGATCGACGACGGCCTGTTCGAACGCTTCCCCTGCGAGCAGGTGTTCGGCATGCACAACTGGCCCCAGATGCCGGTGGGCCGGATCGGCGTCAACCCCGGTCCGATGATGGCCGCGGCCGACAAGGTCACCATCACCATCGACGGCCGCGGCGGCCACGGGGCGCATCCGCACCTGGCGGTGGACCCCGTGCTGGTGGCCGGCCACATCATCACGGCGGCCCAGAGCGTGGTGGCGCGCAACGTCGATCCCTTCGAATCGGCGGTGGTGAGCTTGTGCGCGATGGATGCGGGCGACGTGGGCGCGATGAGCGTGATCCCGCGCCAAGCCAAGCTGGTGGGCACGGTGCGCACCTTCCGCGCCGACGTGCAGGACATGATCGAGCAGCGGCTCAAGACCCTGTGCGAGTCGGTGGCGCTGGGCTTCGGGGCGAGCGCCGACGTGCGCTACGAGCGCATCTATCCGGCCACGATCAACACCGCGCCCGAGGCGGCCTTCGCGGCCGACGTGGCCGCGTCGCTGGTGGGCGAGGAGCGGGTCGTCAGGAACATGGTGCCCAGCATGGGCGCGGAGGACTTCAGCTTCATGCTGCAGGTGCGTCCGGGCGCGTACCTGCGCATCGGCCAGGGCGGCGAGGGCGGCTGCTTCCTGCACAACACGCGATACGATTTCAACGACGAGATCCTGCCCCTGGGCGCCGCGCTGCATGCGTCGCTCGCGGAGCGGGCGATGCCGCTGTCGGCCTGAGCCGGCAATGGTGAAACAAGGAAGGGAGAACGCGAAATGAAGCTCGAACTCAAGCGCACGCTGGTCGCAGCCGCCCTCGTGCTGGCCTGCGGCGCCGTCTCGGCCAAGACCGTCCGCATCGCCAACCAGGGCGACGCGCTGTCGATGGACCCGCACTCGCTCAACGAGTCGCTGCAACTGACCACCGTGTCCAACGTCTACGAGGCGCTGGTCAGCCGCGACGCCAAGCTGGGCCTGGTGCCGGCGCTGGCCACCGAGTGGAAGCAGGTCTCGCCCACCGTGTGGCGCTTCGAGTTGCGCAAGGGCGTGCAGTTCCACGACGGGTCCCCCTTCACCGCCGACGACGTGCTCTTCACGCTGCAGCGCGTGGCGGGCGAGGGCTCGGACATGAAGAGCTACGTCACCTCCATCAAGGACGCGCGCAAGGTCAACGACCACGCCGTCGAGATCGAGACCGCGTCGCCCTTCCCGATCCTTCCGGACGTGCTCGAGAAGGTCTACGTGATGAGCCGCAAGTGGGCCGTCGAGAACAAGGCCGAGCGCCCGGTGGACCGACGCCGCGGCATCGAGAACGCCGCGTCCTTCAAGACCAACGGCACGGGGCCCTTCCGACTGCGCGAGCGCCAACCGGGCGTGCGCACGGTGTTCCAGCGCAACCCCGGCTACTGGGGCAAGATCGACGGCAACGTCACGGAAGTGGTGTTCACGCCGATCCAGAACGACGCCACGCGCGTGGCCGCGCTGATGTCCGGCGAGATCGACATGATGGAGCCGGTCCCGGTGCAGGACATCGAGCGGCTCAAGGCCAATCCGAACCTGAAGGTGCTGCAAGGCCCCGAGCTGCGCGTCATCTTCCTGGGTTTCGACCAGCGCCGCGACGAGCTCCAGTATTCCAGCGTCAAGGGCAAGAACCCCTTCAAGGACGTGCGCGTCCGCCAGGCCTTCTACCAGGCCATCGACATCGAGACCATCAAGTCGCGCGTGATGCGGGGAGGCAGCGTGCCCACCGCGCTGATGGTGGCCGACGGCATCCGCGGCTACGCCGGGGACATCAACAAGCGCTTGCCCTACGACCCCGAAGCGGCCAAGAAGCTGCTGGCCGACGCGGGCTACCCGCAGGGCTTCGAAGTGACGCTGAACTGCCCGAACGACCGCTACGTCAACGACGGCGAGGTCTGCCAGGCCGTGTCCGCCAACCTGGCGCGGGTCGGCGTGAAGATCAACCTGGCCGCCGAGACCAAGGGCACCTACTTCCCCAAGGTGCTTCGCCGCGACACCTCGTTCTTCATGCTGGGCTGGACGCCGTCGACCTACGACAGCCACAACACGCTCACGTCCATCCTGGCCAGCCCCAACGACAAGGGGCAGGGCCAGTTCAACCTGGGCGCCTACAGCAACCCCAAGGTCGACGAGCTGACGCTGAAGGTGCAGTCCGAGACCGACCAGGCCAAGCGCAACGCGATGATCAAGGAGGCCTTCGAGATCCACATGAAGGACGTCGGCCACATCCCGCTGCACGCGCAGACGCTGGCCTGGGGCATGAAGAAGAACGTGGACGTCGTGCAGCTGCCCGACAACTACAACTACTGGAAATGGATCAACGTCCGTTGATGCCGGCACGCGCTTCCGAGGCACCCCGATGAGAGCAGCGGTCGCACGCTGGTGGGACGGCGACGTCGCGTACAGCTTCCGGCATTCGCCGGTGGCGGTCGTGGCGGCGCTGATCGCGTTCGTCTGCGTGTTCGCGGCGGTGTTCGCCGGATGGGTCGCGCCGCACGACCCCTTCGACCTGGCCTCGCTGGAGCTGTCGGACGCGCGGCTGCCGCCGGCCTGGATGGAGGGGGGCAGCAGCAAGTACCTCCTGGGCACCGACGACCAGGGCCGCGACGTGCTGTCGGCCATCATGTACGGCAGCCGCGTGTCGCTGGCGGTGGGCGTGGCGGCGGTGCTGCTGTCGATGCTGATCGGCGTCGGGCTGGGGCTGCTGTCGGGCTTCTTGGGCGGCCGCGTGGACGCGCTGATCATGCGCGTCTGCGACGTGATGCTCTCCTTTCCGGCCATCCTGATCGCGCTGTTGATCGATGGCGTGGGCAAGGCGGTGTTCCCCAACGCGCACGAGTCGCTCGCGCTCACGGTGCTGGTGCTGGCGATCGCGCTGTCCGGCTGGGTGCAGTACGCGCGCACGGTGCGCGGCTCGACGATGGTCGAGCGCAGCAAGGAGTACGTGCAGGCGGCACGCGTGATCGGCGTGCCCAGCAGCCGGATCATGCGCCGGCACGTCCTGCCCAACGTGATGGGGCCGGTGCTGGTGCTGGGCACGGTGCAGATCGCCACCGCGATCATCACGGAGGCGACCCTGTCGTTCCTCGGCGTCGGCGTGCCCCCGACCTCGCCTTCGCTGGGAACGCTGATCCGCGTCGGCAACGACTTCCTGTTCTCCGGCGAATGGTGGATCACCATCTTCCCGGGGTTGGCGCTGGTGCTCATCGTCCTGTCGGTCAACCTGCTGGGCGACTGGCTGCGCGACGCGCTCAACCCGAGGTTGCAATGAAGCCGATCCCCACGCCGGCGGCGTCCGGCGTCGCCGAAGGCGCCACGGCCCCGCTGCTCGAAGTGCGCAACCTCCGCGTCGAGTTCCCGACCCGCCGCGGCACGCTGGTCGCGCTCAACGACGTGTCCTTCTCCATCGCGCCGGGCGAGATCCTGGGCGTGGTGGGGGAGTCGGGGGCGGGCAAATCGCTGACGGGGGCCGCGATCATCGGCCTCCTGGAGCCGCCGGGCCGCATCGCGGGCGGACAGGTCCTGCTGGAAGGCCAGCGCATCGACGACCTGCCCTACGAGAAGATGCGCCGGATCCGCGGCCGCAAGATCGGCGCGATCTTCCAGGATCCGCTGACGTCGCTGAACCCGCTGTACACGGTCGGGCGGCAGCTGACCGAGACGATCACCACTCACCTGGACGTGTCGGCGGCGCAGGCGCGCCAACGGGCGATCGACCTGCTGGCCTCCACCGGCATCCCGGCGGCCGAGCAGCGGATCGACCACTATCCGCACCAGTTCTCGGGCGGCATGCGCCAACGCGTGGTGATCGCGCTGGCCCTGGCCGCGGAGCCGCGGCTGGTGGTCGCCGACGAGCCCACGACCGCGCTGGACGTGTCGATCCAGGCGCAGATCATCACGCTGATGCGCTCGCTGTGCCGCGAGCGCGGCGCGGCCGTGATGCTGATCACGCACGACATGGGCGTGATCGCTGAAACCTGCGACCGGGTGGCGGTGATGTACGCCGGGCGCGTGGTCGAGGTCGGGCCGGTGGCCGAGGTCATCCACCGCCCGGCGCACCCGTACACGGTGGGCCTGATGGCTTCGATCCCGGCCATCGGCGACAGCCGCGAGCGCTTGGCGCAGATCGACGGCTCGATGCCGCGCCTGAACGCCATTCCGCCGGGCTGCCCCTTCAACCCGCGATGCGCGCACCGCTTCGAGCGTTGCACGCGCGAGCGGCCCGAATTGCTGGACGCCGGCGCCACGCGCGCGGCCTGCTGGCTGCACGACCCGGCCAGCGAGAAGCGCGGCGATCCGCGCGCGCTGGATGCGGCTGGCGACCGGCCGACGGCTTGGCCGTCGGGGCCGGCCGATGCGGGCGGCGCCGACGCACCGGCGGGCGTCGATGCGGCCGACGCCGCCCACGATCGAGCCGCCGACCGGGTGGCCACGGAGCCCGACGACCCGGCGAGCCGTGCCGCGGCCGGCCGCCTGCCTCTGCCCGGGAGCACGCCATGAGCATCGTCCAGGATCGACGTGCCGCAACGCAGCCCGCCGGACCGGGCCTCGACGCCGCCGCCTCGTCCCAAGGCCCGCTCGTGCGGGTCGAAGACCTCGCGCGCACCTTCGACGTGTCGGCGCCGTGGCTCAACCGCGTGATCGAGCGCAAGCCTCGCGCGTTGCTGCGTGCGGTGAACGGCGTGAGCTTCGAGATCGAGCGCGGCAAGACGCTTGCGCTGGTGGGCGAGTCGGGCTGCGGCAAGAGCACCGTGGCGCGCCTGATGACGGGGCTCTACGCGCCCACGCGTGGCCGGGTGGTGTTCGACGGCCAGGACGTGCAGGCCACGCTGGCCGCCGGCGGCATCGGCGCGCGCACTTTGCGCCGCCGCATGCAGATGATCTTCCAGGACCCGTACGCCAGCCTCAACCCGCGCTGGAAAGTGCTGGACATCGTGGGCGAGCCGTTGCGCGAGCATGGCTTGGCGACCCGTCCGGACGACCTGCGCGACCGCGTCGAGAAGCTCCTGCGGTCGGTGGGCCTGGCTGGCGCGGACTGCGACAAGTATCCGCACCAGTTCTCGGGCGGGCAGCGCCAGCGCGTTTCGATCGCGCGGGCGTTGGCCACCGACCCCGAGTTCCTGGTCTGCGACGAGCCGACCAGCGCGCTGGACGTGTCGGTGCAGGCGCAGGTGCTCAACTTGATGAAGGACCTGCAGCGCCAGCACGGGCTCACGTACCTCTTCATCTCGCACAACCTCGCGGTGGTGCACCACATCGCCGATGAAGTGGGCGTGATGTACCTGGGCAAGCTGCTGGAGATCGGGCCCAAGGAGCGGCTCTTCTCGACGCCGCAGCAACCCTACACGCGGATGCTGCTGGACGCGATTCCCGACATCGCGATGAGCGGCAAGGCCCGCACGCCCGTCCAGGGCGAGGTGCCCAACCCGTTGAATCCGCCGCCCGGCTGCCCTTTCAATCCACGCTGCCCGCATGCCTTCGAACGGTGCGTGCGCGAGACGCCCGCGCTCCTGCCGTTGCGCGGTGTGCGCGTGGCCTGCCACGCGGTGGAAGAGGGCAAGATCTGAGGGGCGGGCGCACGTAGGCCGGCGTGCCGGCCGGCGTGCCGGCGGGGCACCAACCGCGCCCGTCGGCTCGCCTCGCGTCCGTCGTCACGGACAACGCTGCTCGTGAAACCGGACGCTGGTTCGCTGGGCGCGGCATTTGCCAGCAGCCTTGCCGATGGACATCCGCGTCGCCTCACCCCCGTCGACCTTGGAGGCGCGGCTCGCCCAGGGCGTCCCCCATGCGCCCGTGGCCGCTCTCCGCGCGCTTTGCCAGGCGGGCTTCGATCGCCTTCCGTTGCCCGGCCGAGGCGCCACCCTCGCGCGGTGGCGTGCGCTCGCCGTCGTCGCGGCCCATGACCTGGCGCTCGCCAAGCTCTACGAAGGGCACGTGGACGCGCTCGCCATCCTGGCCGATCTCGGCGGATCGGCGACACCGGGCCTCTGGGGCGTGTGGGCGGCCGAGTCGCCCCAGGCGAAGCTGCGAGTCCTGACCACGGGGAACGCGGGCATGCGCCTGCGTGGCCGCAAGTCCTGGTGCTCCGGTGCGGTCGGCCTCGACCATGCGTTGGTCACCGCATGGGACGAGGACGATCGCCCGCGATTGGCAGCCGTCGACCTGCGCGCCGAAGGCGTGCGAGTCACCCAGGAAGGCTGGTGCGCGGTCGGGATGGCGGCCAGCGGGAGCGTGGACGTGGTCTTCGACGACGCGTCCTGCCGCCTCGTGGGAAGTGGCGGCGCCTACCTGGAACGGCCGGGTTTCTGGCAGGGCGGTGCCGGCGTCGCCGCGTGCTGGCACGGCGGCGCGTCGGCGCTCGCCGCCCGCTTGCACGAGCACGCCGGGCGCACCGGCGACCCGCACGCGCTGGCCCACCTGGGGGCGGTCGATGCCGGCCTGGGGGCGGCCGCGGCCCTGTTGCGCGACAGCGCGCACTGGATCGACGCCCATCCGGCCGCCGACGCGCGCGCCGTCACGTTGCGCGCGCGGGCAACGGTGGATGCAGCGTGCGCCGAGACGGTGTCGCACGTGACGCGGGGCTTGGGCGCGGGGCCGTTGTGCCGCGACGCATGGGTCGCCCGGCGGGTGGCGGACCTGCCGGTCTTCGTTCGCCAGTGCCATGCCGAGCGCGACCTCGCGGCGTTGGGCAGCGCGCTCATCGCGAATGGCGCCAGCCCGCGATCGGGCGGCTGGCAGCTATGAGCGGCGCGTTGCACCCACCGCTCGACGTCGAAGCAGACTTGCCGCAGATCCGCGGGGACGGCACTCCCGCCGCGCACTGGCGTGCATCGGTCGCGCTGGCGAAGGTCGCCTGCGTCGATGTCGACGAACTGCTCGGCGATGCCACGCGGCTCGTCGTCGTGGCGCCGCATCCCGACGACGAGACGCTCGGCACGGGCGCCCTGATCGCGGCATGCGCGGCGCGCGGCCTGCCGATCCAAGTGTTGTCGCTGACGCGCGGTGAAGCGAGCCACCCGGAATCGACCGCATGGACGCCATCCACGCTCGGCGTAGCGCGTCTCGCGGAGCAGCGCGAAGCGCTCCGGCGGCTGGGCGCGAGCGGCGCATTGGTCGAGGAGGCCGGGTTGCCCGACGGCGCAGTGGCGGCGGCCGAAGGGCGGGCGGCCGACTTCCTCGCGCAGCGGATCTCGCCGAGCGATCTCGTGCTGGTCACTTGGCGGTCGGACGGCCATCCCGATCACGAGGCCGCCGGACGTGCCGCCGCAGCCGCCTGCGCACGACAGGGGGCCCGCCTGATCGAGTATCCGGTCTGGGCCTGGCATTGGGCCTCGCCGCAGGACGAGCGATTGCCCTGGGCGAGGATGCGGCGCCTGCGGCCGGACCCGGGCGCCGTCTCGGCCAAGGCCGATGCGTTGCTGGCCTTTCGCAGTCAGCTCGAACCCGATGGCGGCCGAGCACCGATTCTTCCGTCGCATGTGCTGGAGCGTTTCGACCACGCGCCGGAAACCTTCATCGTCCCGTCGACCGCGGGTCGGCAGGACGCATCCGGTGGCGCGGCCCCTCGGGGCCGCGGCTCGGCCGCCAGGGCGGCCGGATGAAGCACGGGACGCCGACGTGTTCGACCCCGGCGGAGCGCTTCGACGCACTCCATCGCGCCGATCCGGATCCCTGGCGCTTTCGCACGCGGTGGTACGAGGCCCGCAAGCGCGCCGTGCTGCTGGCTTGCCTGCCGCATCGGCGCTACGGATCGGCCTACGAGCCGGGTTGCTCCAATGGGGAACTGAGCGCGGCGCTCGCCGAGCGCTGCGATCGCCTGCTCGCTTCCGACATCGCCGACAGCGCGGTCGCGGTCGCCCGTGCGCGCACGGCGGCGCTCGCCAACGTGGTCATCGAGCGGCACGATGTGCCCCGCGACTGGCCTTCGGGTCGGTTCGACCTGGTGGTCGTGAGCGAGATCGCCTACTTCCTGACGCCCGACGCCCTGGATCGGCTCGTCGGGCGGGCCGTCGAGGCGCTCGACCCGGGTGGCGTGCTCGTCGCGTGCCACTGGCTCGGGCCGATCGACGGCTTCGCGTTCCGTTCCGGCGCGGAAGCCCAGGCACGGATCGAATCGCGGCTGGCGATCGCGGAGCCGGCGATGACACGACGGGTGGACCACCGCGAGCCCGACTTCGCCTTGGGCTGCTGGAGCCACGGAGCCCGTGTCGACGCGAGACACGAGGACGCCACGTGATCGGCGTCGCGATTCCCGCGCACGACGAAGAGGAGCGCTTGTCGGCCTGCGTGGCGTCGGTGCTGCGCGCGGCATGCCATCCGGCGCTCGCGGGCGAGCGGGTCGAAGTGGTCGTCGTGCTCGATGCCTGCCGCGACCGCTCGTTCGAGGCGGCGGCGCGCCATCCGGTGGAGATCCTCTCGATCGAAGCGCGCAACGTCGGCCGCGCACGGGCGCTGGGCGCCGATGCGCTGCTCGAGTCGAGGGCGCGCTGGCTCACGTTCACCGATGCCGACACGATCGTGTCGCGCGATTGGCTGGCGGCCCAACTCGCGCTGGATGCGGACGCGGTGTGCGGCACCGTCGGCGTCGCCGGCTGGTGGCTGCATCCGCTGGAGCTGCGTGAGCGCTACAGGGCGCGCTACATGGACGCCGACGGGCATCGTCATGTCCATGGGGCCAACCTCGGCGTCGCCGCCGAGTGGTATCGGCGCGTCGGCGGCTTCGCGTCCCTGCCGGCGCACGAGGACGTGGCCCTGGTGGACGCGCTCGAACGGGCCGGCGCGCGCATCGCGTGGAGCGCGGCGCCGCGGGTCGTCACCAGCGCGCGCCGGGACGCGCGCGCCCGAGGCGGCTTCGGCGACCACCTGCTCGCGCTGGCCGCCGGACATGGCGTGAACGCCTAGCCAGCGCGGCCGCGTCGATCGAGTCAATCAGCCACGCCATTCAGCGTCGGGTCGTTCTCGACACCAGGGATCACCGCGGACGCCCCGACACCTCGCGGCGGCGCTGCGCGGCTGCCGCGCGCCGGCGCGTACGTGGTGGCCGTAGTGGCCGTGGGGACGCTGGCGCGGTCGACCGCGGCACGGCCGGCGCCCGGCGCGCTGCACGCGGACAGCAGCACGGACAGTACGGCACCGGCCGCCAAGGCGATCGAACGGCGCCCGGCAAGCCGAGGCATGGCGCTCAGGCCTCCAGGAACCGCTCGACCATCCGCACCCAGGCCGTGGCGCCGATCGGGATCAAGTCGTCGTTGAAGTCGTAGCTGGGGTTGTGCAGCGTGCACGGTCCCAGCCCGTGCCCCTGCGCGCGGTGCTCGCCTTCGCCGTTGCCGATGAAGATGTAGGCGCCGGGCTTGGCCTGCAGCATGAAGCTGAAGTCCTCGGCCCCCATCACCGGTTCCACGGCCCGGTCGACGTTGTGCTCGCCCACCACCTCGGCCAGCACGTCGGCCGCGAACGCCGCCTCGCGCTCGTGGTTGATGGTGGGCGGGTAACTGCGGTGGAAGCGCATCTCGCCGCGCGCACCGAAGGCCTCGGGCAAGGTCTGGACGATGGTGCGCATGCTCTGCTCGACCAGGTCCAGCACGTCCAGCGTGAAGGTGCGCACCGTGCCCTTGAGCGTGGCGCTCTCGGGGATCACGTTGGTGGCGTGGCCGGCGTGGATCTGCGTGACCGACACCACGGCGGGGTCGATCGGCTTGACGGTGCGCGACACGATGGTCTGGAAGGCCTGCACCAGGTGCGAGGCCACCACGATCGGGTCGATGCCGAGGTAGGGCAGCGCGGCGTGCGCGCCACGGCCGTGCACGACGATCTCGAACTCGTTGGACGAGGCCATCAGCGGCCCGGGCCTCAGGCCGAACTGGCCCACCTTGAGGCCCGGCCAGTTGTGCATGCCGAAGACCGCATCCACCGGGAAGCGCTCGAAGAGGCCGTCCTGGATCATGCGGCGCGCGCCGGCGCCGCCTTCTTCGGCCGGCTGGAAGATCAACTGCACCGTGCCGTCGAAGTCCCGATGCCGCGACAGGTGGCGCGCAGCGCCCAGCAGCATCGCGGTGTGGCCGTCGTGGCCGCAGGCGTGCATCTTCCCCTCGTGGCGCGAGCGGTGCTCGAAGGCGTTCGCTTCCTGGACCGGCAGCGCATCCATGTCGGCGCGAAGACCGATGGCGCGGGATGAACCGCCGCCCGGGCCGCCGCGCGTGCCCCGGATCGTGCCGACCACGCCCGTTCCGCCCAGCCCGCGCACCACCGGGATGCCCCACGCTTCCAGCCGCGAAGCGACGACATCGGCGGTGCGATGCTCCTCGAACCGGAGTTCCGGATGGGCGTGGATGTCGCGACGGATGGCGCGGATCTCGTCCTGGAATTGGACGATCGGATCGATGAGCTTCATGGCGCGGCGCACCTGCGGGACAATCCGCCAATGTAGCACCCGTGCGCGTTATGCTCAGGCCCGCCATGAAACCCATCCTGCCCGTCCGCTCCGCCCTCGGCTCGACCGACCCGGCCGCCCTGCCGCCCGCATCGACGGGCGAGCACGTCGTGCGCGGCGCCTGTCCGCACGACTGCCCGGACACCTGCGCCCTGCGCGTCACCGTGCGCGACGGCCGGGCGGTGCGCGTGGAGGGCGACCCGGACCATCCGCCGACCGACGGCGTGCTCTGCACCAAGGTCTCGCGCTACACGGAGCGCACCTACCACCCCGGGCGCGTGCTGCACCCCATGCGGCGCGTCGGCCCCAAGGGCGCGGGCCGCTTCGAGCGCGCCACCTGGGACGAGGCGCTGGACGACATCGCGCGACGCCTGGGCGAGATCGCCCGGCGCGACCCGCAACGCATCGTGCCGTACAGCTACGCCGGCACCATGGGCTTCGTGCAGGGCGAAGGCATGGGCTCGCGCTTCTTCCACGCGCTGGGCGCGTCGCGCCTGGACCGCACCATCTGCGCCAGCGCCGGCGCCGCGGGCATGGCGGCGACCTTGGGCGGCCCGGTGGGCATGGACGTCGAGCGCTTCGTCGATTCCCGCCTGATCCTGATCTGGGGGTCCAACCCGATCACCTCCAGCGTGCACTTCTGGCGGCTGGCGCAGGAGGCCAAGCGGCGCGGCGCGCGGCTGGTCGCGATCGACCCGTACCGCTCCGACACCGCGGTGAAATGCCACGAGCACGTGGCGCTGCGCCCCGGCACGGACGCCGCGTTCGCGTTGGGCATGGCGCACGTGCTGATCGCCGAAGGCCTGGTCGACCGCGACTGGGTGGACGCGCACGCGCTGGGCTACCCGGAATTCATGGAGCGTGCCTCGCGCTGGCACCCGCGCCGCGCAGCCGAGGTCTGCGGCGTGCCGGCCGAGCAGGTGGAACGGCTGGCGATCGAGTACGGCAGCACGCGGCCGGCGGCCATCCGGCTGAACTACGGCATGCAGCGGACGCGGGGCGGCGGCAACGCCGTGCGCGCCATCGCGTGCCTGCCGGCGCTGGCGGGTGCCTGGCGCGACTCGGCGGGTGGCCTGCACCTGTCGTCCAGCGGCCATTTCCCCGTGAATGTCGCCACCTGGACGCGGCCCGACCTGATCCCGCGAGAATCGCCCGGCCGCGCACCGGGCGCGCTGCCGCGCATGGTCAACATGTCGACCATCGGCGACGCGCTGCTGCGGGCCGATCCGCCGATCGAGGCGTTGGTGGTCTACAACTCCAACCCGGTGGCCGTGGCGCCGCAATCCAGCGAGGTGCTCGAAGGGTTTCGCCGCGACGACCTCTTCTGCGTGGTGCTCGAGCATTTCATGACGGACACGGCCGACCACGCCGACTGGGTGCTGCCCGCGACGACGCAGCTCGAGCATTTCGACGTGCACAAGACCTACGGGCACCGCTGGTTGCTGGCCAATCGTCCGGCCGTGGCGTCGCAGGGCGAAGCCCTTCCGAACAGCGAGATCTTCCGGCGGCTGGCGGCGCGCCTGGCGCCCTCGCTGCCATCGATGGGCCATCCGGCGCTGGCCGAAGACGACGTCGCGATCGGTCGCGCGGCCATCGATTGGGCCGATCCGCGCGCGGCGCACGGCAGCTACGAGCAACTGCTGCGCGACGGCTGGCTGAAGATGGCCGAGGCCGGCCCGGGCGTGGCGCCGGCGCGGGACCTTCCCTCCGCGGTCGCGCCCTTCGCGCATGGGGGATTCCCCACGCCCTCGGGCAAGGTGGAGATGCGCAGCCCACGGTTGGCGGCGGCGGGGCTGGACCCATTGCCCGACTGGGTGCCGCCCCATGAATCACGTGCATCGACGCCGGCCCTGGCGCGCCGCTTCCCGCTGGAGATGATCTCGCCCCCGGCGCGCAACTTCATGAACTCCACGTTCGTGAACGTCGAGAGCCTGCGGGCCGCCGAGCGCGAGCCGATGGTGGACCTGCACCCGGCGGATGCCGCCGCGCGCGGCCTGGTCGGTGGCTCGATGGTGCGGGTGTTCAACGACCGGGGCGAGTTCCACGCGCGCCTTCGGGTGTCCGACCGCACCCGCCCTGAGGTGGCGACCGCGTGGGGAATCTGGTGGCACAAGCTCGCCCCGGGCGGGCGCAACGTCAACGCGGTCACCGGGCAGGCGCTGACCGACCTGGGCAATGCGCCGACCTTCTACGACTGCCTGGTGGAGGTGGAGGCGTTGGAGGTGGAGGCGCTGGACGCGGACGCCGGCATCGCGGCGGCACCGGCGACGGTGGGCGCCGGCGCGTGAGGCGTGCGGCGGTCGCGCTCGGGCTGGCCGTCGTGATGCTGCTGCCGGGCTGCACCGCGCTGTCCGACGGCGTGGGCTACTACGCGCAGTCCATCGGTGGACACCTGCGCATGCTGCAGGCCGCCCGCCCGCTGGACGAATTGCTGTCCGATCCCGCCACCGATCCGGCCCTGGCCGCGCGGCTGCGGCTGGCGCGCGAGATCCGCGCGTACGCGTGGCAGCAGCTGGCACTGCCCGACAACGACAGCTACACGCGGTACGCCGATCTGAAGCGCCCCTTCGTGGTGTGGAACGTCTTCGCCACGCCCGAGTTGTCGATGAAGCTGGAGCAGTGGTGCTTCCCGGTGGTGGGCTGCGTGACGTACCGCGGCTACTACGATCGCGCCGCGGCCGACGCCTACGCGCAACGCCTGCGGGAGCGGGGACTGGAAACCCACGTGGGCGGCGTGCCGGCCTATTCCACCTTGGGCTGGACATCGGACCCGTTGCTCAACACCTTCATCCGCTATCCCGACGGCGAGCTGGCGCGGCTGATCTTCCACGAGCTGGCGCACCAGGTGGTCTATGCGCAGAACGACTCGACCTTCAACGAGTCCTTCGCCACGGCGGTGGAGGAGGCGGGGGTGGAGCGCTGGCTGGCCGACCGGGCCGACCCGCGGGCGCGCGAGCAGTACGCGGCTTGGTCGGCGCGGCGGCGGGACTTCGTGGCGCTGCTGTCCAGGCACCGGGCGTTGCTTGAAAAAGCCTACGCCGACGACGCCGACGAAGCGACCAAGCGGGCGCGCAAGGCGGAGATCCTGGGCGGGTTGCGGGCCGAGTACGAACGCATCAAGGCCGAACGCTGGGGCGGGTTCGCGGGTTACGACCGATGGTTCGCGCAGCCGCTGACCAATGCGCACCTGGCCGCGGTGGGGACGTACACCGAATGGGTGCCGGCTTTCCGCGCGCTTTTGTCCCGGCAGGACGGCGACCTCCCGCGCTTCTACGCGGCGGTGCGGCGGCTCGCGAAGCTGTCCAAGGTCGAGCGCGAGGCGGCCCTGGACGCGCTGGCGCCACGTGCAGCGCGAGCAGCTGATGCTGCCGACCGACGGCCGTGAAAGTGGAGGTACCGTTGGTGCCTTCCCATTTCCGTTTATCGTTTAAATCATTGTCTGGTGAATTTATTGGTTTTTTCCGTAGGTTAGGGCGTTACGCTTCGGATTCCAGACCGCGGCTTGCCGCTCTCGGCCGGCATACGGCCAGGGGCGCGGTGTACGTCCTCGAAAGGACCGTGGTCGTCCGACTGATTCGACCCATTGCCGATCGAGGCAACCATGACCCTTTCGAACGTGCCCATCGGCGGCAAGCTTGCCGCCGTCTTTTCTCTGGTCTTGTTGCTGGTCGCCGGGCTCGGAGCGTACTCGGTGTCCCAAATGGCGGTGATCAACGCCAGCACGCGCGACATCGCGTCGAACTGGCTGCCCAGCGTCGAAGCGCTGGGCCGCATCCACGATGCCGTCGGGCTGTATCGGCAGCAGGAGATGCAGCACGTGCTTTCGTTCACCGACGCGGAGATGCGGGAGGTCGACAAGCGGCTGGCGGAAGCGAAGGCCGAACTGGGCAAGGAAGAATCCGAGTACCGCAAGTTGATCGCGTCGTCGGAGGAGCAGGCGGCCAACGCGGTCTTCGAGACGGAACTGAAGAGCTACTTCGAAGTCAGCGCGCGCCTGCTGGCCTTGTCGTGGAAGGGCGAAGCCGCCGCCGACCAAGCCAAGGCGCTGCTGCGTGGAGAGTCGCTGCAGCGGTACGGCCGCGTCTCCCAGGCGCTGGCCAAGCTGACCGAGATCAACAGCCGGGGCTCGCACGAAGCGGCCACGCACGCCGAGTCCACCTACGCGGCGGCCCGCACCCTGGTCGTCATCGCCCTGTCGGGCGTGATCGCCGCGGCGGCGCTGCTCGGCATCTGGATGACGCGCCTGATCACGCGCCCGATGGCCGAGGCGGTCCGGGCAGCCGAACGGATCGCCGATGGCGACCTCACGGTCGAGCTGGATGCGCGCGGCAAGGACGAGACCGGCCAGCTGCTGGCGGCGCTGTCGAAGATGGTGGCCGGCCTGCGTACGGTCGTGACCGAGGTGCGCGGGAACGCCGAAGGCGTGGCCACGGCTTCGCAGCAGATCGCGGACGGCAATGCCGACCTGTCCAGCCGCACCGAACAGCAGGCCGCATCCCTGGAGGAGACGGCCAGCTCGATGGAAGAGCTGACCAGCGCCGTGCACCAGAGCGCGAGCAATGCCGCGCAGGGCAACCAGCTGGCGCTCAGCGCCTCCGAGGTGGCCGAGCGCGGCGGGTCGGTGGTCGAGGACGTGGTGGCCACGATGCGCCAGATCGCGGAGGGCTCCAAGCGGATCGCCGAGATCAACGCGGTGATCGACGGCATCGCGTTCCAGACCAACATCCTGGCGCTCAACGCGGCGGTCGAGGCGGCCCGCGCCGGCGAGGCCGGCCGCGGCTTCGCGGTGGTGGCGGGCGAGGTCCGCACGCTGGCCCAGCGCAGCGCCGAAGCGGCCCGCGAGATCAAGCACCTCATCGGCGAGTCGACCTCGCAAGTCCAGGCGGGCGCGCGCCTGGCCGATGCGGCCGGCAGCACCATGGCCGACGTGGTGGGCTCGATCAAGCGGGTGACCGACCTGATGGGCGAGATCACGGCGGCCAGCCAGGAGCAGAGCACCGGCATCGGACAGGTGAACGACGCGGTGACGCAGATGGACCAGGTCACCCAGCACAACGCCGCGCTGGTGGAGCAGTCGGCCGCGGCGGCGGCGAGCCTGGGCGAGCAGGCGCGCGGCCTCGTGCGCGCGGTGTCGGTGTTCCGCATCGAGGGCTGATCGCGTCTTTTCCGGCTCCGACCCGGGAAACCCCGCGCCGAATCGCACGACCGTTCGCGATATGATTTGCGGCTGAGTCGCGGGCCGCTCGTCCGGTGCGCCCGCGTTGCCGATCACGACGGAGGAGACCACGACCATGGACCGCATCTGGCTCAAGAGCTATCCCGCCGGCGTGCCCGCGGACATCGACCCGGGCCAGTACCGGTCGCTCGTGCACCTGCTGGAGGAAGCCTTCCGCAAGTACGCGGATCGCAAGGCCTACGCCTTCATGGACCGCACGATGAGCTTCAGCGAGCTGGACGAAGCCAGCCGCGCCCTGGGCGCCTTCCTGCAGGGCAAGGGTTTGCAGCGCGGCGCGCGCGTGGCGATCATGATGCCCAACGTGCTTCAGTACCCGGTGGCCATCGCGGGCATCCTGCGCGCGGGCTACACGGTGGTGAACGTCAACCCGCTGTACACCCCGCGCGAGCTGGAGCACCAGCTGAAGGACTCGGGCGCCGAGGCCATCGTGATCGTCGAGAACTTCGCGACCACGCTGCAGCAGGTCATCGCGCGCACGCCGGTCAAGCACGTGGTGCTGGCCAGCATGGGCGACATGCTCGGCTTCCCCAAGGGCGCGGTGGTGAACTTCGTGGTGCGCCACGTCAAGAAGATGGTGCCGGCCTTCGAATTGCCCGGCGCCACGCGCTTCAACGACGCCGTCTCCGAAGGGGGCCGCGCGCAGCTGCGCACGCCCGAGCTCGGCCCTGACGACATCGCCTTCCTGCAGTACACCGGGGGCACCACGGGCGTGTCCAAGGGCGCGGCGCTCAGCCACCGCAACGTGATCGCCAACGTGCTGCAGTCCGAGGCCTGGATGCAGCCGGCCTTGAAGGACAAGCCCGGCCGCGCGCCGCTGCCCGAGCAGCTCACCACCGTCTGCGCGCTGCCGCTGTACCACATCTTCGCGCTGACGATCTGCGCGCTGCTGGGCATGCGCACCGGCGGCATGAACGTGCTGATCCCCAATCCGCGCGACATCCCGGGCACCATCAAGGAGATCGGCAAGTACCGCTTCAACATGTTCCCGGCGGTCAACACGCTCTACAACGCGCTGGCCAACCATCCGGACTTCGCCAAGCTGGACTTTTCCGGCCTGCGCGTGTCCAACGGCGGCGGCATGGCGGTGCAGAAGGCGGTGGCCGACAAGTGGCTGAAGATCACCGGCTGCCCGATCTGCGAAGGCTACGGCCTGTCGGAGACCAGCCCCTCGGCCACCTGCAACCCCACCGACACCGACGCCTACAGCGGCACCATCGGCTTGCCGCTGCCCTCCACCGAAATCTCCATCCTGGACGACGCGGGCCAGCCCGTGCCGCTGGGCGAGCGTGGCGAGATCGCGATCCGTGGGCCGCAGGTGATGGCGGGCTACTGGAACCGCCCGGACGAGACCGCCAAGGTCATGACCCCCGACGGCTTCTTCAAGTCTGGCGATGTGGGCGTCATGGACGAGCGCGGCCACGTGCGGATCGTCGATCGCAAGAAGGACATGATCCTGGTGTCGGGCTTCAACGTGTATCCAAACGAGGTTGAGGAAGTGGTCGCGTCGTGCCCCGGCGTGCTGGAATGCGCGGCGGTGGGCGTGCCCGACAAGAACTCGGGCGAGGCGGTCAAGGTCTTCGTCGTCAAGAAGGACCCGGCGCTCACCGAGCGCGACGTCATGGACTGGTGCTCGCAGCACCTGACCGGCTACAAGAAGCCCAAGATCATCGAGTTCCGCCCGGAGCTGCCCAAGACCAACGTGGGCAAGATCCTGCGGCGGGAGCTGCGCGACGAAGGCATGCGCAAGGCGGCCTGAGCACGGCGAAGGCCGCCCCGCGGCGGCCCGAAGGAAGACGAGGGGCGGGCGCGATGCCCGCCCTTTTCGCATCGCGATGGCTTCAGCGCAAGCCGGCGCAGTTGGCGTAGAACGTCGTCGTGGCCGGCCAGTCCGAGAAGATGCCGATCACGCCGACGTCGCGCGCCAACACGTCGATCACCTGCATCACGTCGCCCTCGGTCTTGATGGCCGAATCGACGGTCTGGAAGTAGAAGCCGTTGTTGCCATCGGCCAGGATGCCCGACCGCTCCAGCGTCCAGGTGATGATCTGCAGCCCTGCCATGCGCGCGTTGCGCGCGTACTGCGAAGGCACGATGCGCCCGCCCGCGTCCACGGTCAGCAGCGCGAAGGTCGGCGGCGCGACGATCTGGATTCCCTGGGACTTGTAGGCCACCAGCTCCTCGTAGGTCGGCAGGTCGGCCACGGTGTTGGCATCGTCCAGGTACACCGCCTGTTGGCCGAAGGCGGCCTCGTTGCGCACCCAATACAGCACGTCCCGGATGTCGAAGGATTGCGGCCACACGTTGCGCGGCATCACGCGGGCCGCCTTGTACTCGTCGATCAGCTTCTGCGCGTACGCCTCCTGCGTGAAGCCGTCGAAGGGCATCGGCACCACCGGGCTCTTGAGCTCCGGCGTCATCTTCACGCCCAGGCGCTTGAAGAGCTCGATGCTCTCCTTGTGGCTGAGCAGCGTGCCGCTGCTGGGGCCCGAATACAGGTCTGTCCGCCAGTTCGCGGTGCCGCCCAGGTACTCCGCCGGGGTGCGCGCCGCCGGGTTGGACGCGTCCATCTTGCCGCGCAGGGTCTTGAACTCGGCCAGCGTGATGTCGCTGGTGCGGCATTCGGCGGTGGCCGGCGTGACCACCTTGCCGTTGGCGTCCAGCACTGCGGGCGCGAACGGCTTGGTGCACTTGGCGGCCAACGGCGTGACCAGGATGTTGGTGGTGGTGTGCAGGTCGTTCTGCGCGTGGCGGCAGACCAGCTCCTTGTCCTTGGTGAAAGCCACGTCGCATTCCAGGATGCCGGCGCCCATGCGTGCCGCGGCGACGTACGACTCGGCGGTGTGCTCCGGGAACTGCATCGGCGCGCCGCGGTGGCCGATCGAGAAGTCGCGCGGCGTGAAGACGGCGCGTTGGGCGCATTGCTGCAGTTGCTGCTTGAGCGGCCCCTCGCGCATGTCGTCGACCAGGAAGAACGGCCGGGGGCCGAGCTGCGCCGCGGTGACGCGGTCCACGTCGCGATGGCGCTCGGCGCGGCGGTCGTCGTTGCGGGCCGTGGCCAGGCCCGCGGTGATCGCGAGCGTGGCCGCTGCGATCCCGATGGTGATTCGAGGCAGATGCATGGATCCCTTGTCCCTGTGGTGGGCCGGGCACCTGTCGGCGCAGGTGCCTTGAGCGGCCGACCGCAGGGTAGGGAGGCAAGATGGCAGGCGCGTTAATGCGCGCCTGCCGCCCACGACGGGCCGCATGCGGCCCCGCCCGCCCTCGCCCCGGTGCTCAGGGGTTCTGCCAGAACCAGGTGTAGACCAGGTCGGTGCGGTCGTCGTTGCGCACCCGCAGGGAGGCCTGCCGGTAAGTCGCGTTGGTGCCGTCGAGCGCTGGCATCAGCGAGTTGGCGCACACGTCATTGGCCGCCGCCTGGTCGACGAGGCTGCTGGTGCGCGTGCCCGGGGGCAGGTTCGCGGTCGGGACGTCCGCCGATGTCCCGATGATCGGCACGGCCGCGGAGGCGTTGACCGCGGGCGCCACCCCGCCGTTGACGAAGCGTTGCCCGAAGAGCAGCACGGCCGAGACCGGCGCGCCGTTGGCGTTCCACTCGAGCGGCACGCTCGGCAACGCGCCCGAACGCGCCCCGCCCGGGATCAGGAGCGCGTTGACGGTCGCAGGCGTCAAGGTCGGCACGGGTTGCGCATTGAACTCGGCGAACGAAATCGGCTTGCCGGTCAGCGGCACCACCACGGTCTCATCCGGCTGCGCAGGGTTGGCGCTGCCGAAGCGGAAGATCTCGAAGGTGTAGTCCGCGAACTGCGCAATGGCCGTCGGGTCGGCCAGCGGAACGTCGAGGTAGGCGCCGCTGTTGGGGAACCACGTGTAGGGGCGTGCGGGGTCGGTGTTCGCGAAGGACGCGTGGTAGCTGCCCGAAGTGCCCTGCGTGAACTGGAAGGTCGCGGCGCCCGTGCTGCCGGTGTCGTTGGCGATCGGCGCATAGGCGTCCGAGCCGCAGACGCGGCCGCGCGCCAACACCACGCCCGCCGGGTTGATGCCCGGGCCGCGTACCCGCACGACGCGGATGTCGTTGCTGTTGGGGCCGGAAGGCGCCCAGGTGATCGCGAGCCCGGCGCGGATGCCGGGGTTCTCGGTGCCCGGCGCATTGTTGACCGCGATGCGGCGTTCCATGCGGTAGCGCACTGAAAAGTCGTAGCGGCGGCCGTTGCCCGCCAGGCGCCAGGCGGCTGGCTGCCCTGCGGACGCGAAATTTCGGACGATGTCGACATACTGCTGCTGGAAGCCCGCTGCGTCGGTCCACTGCATCACGACGACCGCGGAGTTCGCGTCCAGCTGCCGCTCGACGCGGATCGGCCCGATGTCGTTGTTCAGCGTGGCGGAATTTGCGAGCAGGGGGCCGTAGTAGGCCTCGTCGTCCCGGCCGTTGATCAGGTAGTCGTCCGCGACGGGAATCGAGTCGCACGCGGCCGCGTCGTTGCGCTGCGCCACCGGCACGGCGAAACAGGCGTTCATGCGGTTGCGCAGTTCCACCAACGCCTCGTCCAGGCTGGCGGAGATCGCCGGCGGTGTATTCGTGCCGCCCGGCCCGTCTCCCGATCCGCCGTCCCCGCCGCCTCCGCAGGCGGCGAGGATCGCCAATGTCACGACGGTCGCGGCGAAGGGGGCCGCGCGCATGCGCCGAATCATGTCCATGTTTCGCTCCGTGGTCTGGTGGAGCCAGGACGGTAGCGACGCATGCGCCACCCACGCATCGTGCGATTGGATGACAGGCGAGCGACGTGACGCGCGAGCACGCACCCGCGTGCATCCAGACCCGCACTTCGACGCCCACCTCGGCGCGTCAGTCCGCTGCGATGTCGCGCAGCTTGAAGCGTTGCAGCTTGCCCGTCTCGGTGCGCGGCAATGCGTCGACGAATTGCACGACGCGCGGATACTTGTATGGCGCGATCGCCGCCTTCACGTGCTCCTGCAGCGCGCCCGCCATCGCCGCGTCGCGCGCATGGCCGGGCTTGAGCACCACGAATGCCTTGACCACCTGCCCGCGCTCCGGGTCCGACGCGCCGATCACGCCGCACTCGGCCACCGCCGGATGGGTCAGCAACGCGCTTTCGACTTCCGGCCCGGCGATGTTGTAGCCGGCGGAGATGATCATGTCGTCCGACCGGGCCTGGTAGACGAAGTAACCGTCGGCGTCCATGGTGAAGGTGTCGCCGGTGAGGTTCCAACCGTCGCGCACGTAGTTGCGCTGGCGCTCGTCGGCCAGGTAGCGGCAGCCCGTGGGGCCGCGCACCGCCAGGCGTCCCACGGTGCCCGGCGGTAGCGGGTTCATCGCTTCGTCGACGATGCAGGCCTGGTAACCGGGGATCGGCTTGCCGACGGTGCCGCGGCGCACGTCCGCCCCCGCCGACGCGATGAAGATGTGGATCATCTCGGTCGATCCCAGGCCGTCGATGATCTCGATGCCGGTGGCTTCCTTCCACAGTTGGCGCGTGGCGTCGGGCAGCGCCTCGCCGGCCGACACGCACTTGGTCAGCGACACGATGTCGTGGGTGGGCACCAGCGGCGCCATCTGGCGCCAGAACGTGGGCGCCGTGAAACAGATGGTGGCGCGCGCCTTGGCGATGGCCGCCAGCAGCGTCTCGGGCGTGAGGCGCTCCACCAGCAGCGTCGACGCGCCCGCGCGCATCGGGAAGCACAGCATGCCGCCCAGGCCGAAGGTGAACGCCAGGGGCGGGGTGCCGCAGAAGATGTCGTCCGGCGTGGGCTTGAGCACGTGCGGCGGGAAGGCGTCGCACATGATGATCACGTCGCGATGGAAGTGCATCGTGCCCTTGGGCTCGCCCGTCGTGCCGGAGGTGAACGCGATCAGTGCCACGTCGTCCGAAGCCGTCGGGCAGGCGGGGAACGGGGCGCCGGACGCGTCCAGCAACGGCTCGATCGGCTCCAGGGGCTTTCCGCCGGCGACGCTGGCCGCGGTGCCTGGGGCGGCGCCGACGGCACCAGGGCCTCCATCGCTCCCGCCGACTTCCTGCGTGCGGCCGAGCCCATCGAAGAGCAATGCCCGCGCGAGCATCGGACAGTGATGCTCGTGCGACGGATCCAGGCAGTGCGCCAGCTCGTCGGCCAGCCGGGCATCGCACAGCGCCGCCGTGACCTGCGCCTTGCGCACCACCTGCGCCAACTCCTTGGAGCGCAGGAGCGGCATGGTCGCCACCGCCACCAGCCCGGCCTTGACCACCGCCAGCCAGCAGGCGGCCATCATCGGGTTGTTCGGGCCCCGCAGCAGCACGCGGTTGCCCGGCACCAGGCCCATGCGGCCGGTGAGCACGTGCGCGATGGCGTCGACCCGCCGGGCCAGCTCGGCGTAGGTCCAGGTGACGAGCCGGTCGCCATCCAGCGCGTGGATGGCCGGCGCATCGCCCCGTCCCGCGGCCAGCTGCCCCTCGATCAGCGCGGCCGCGGCGTTGAGCACGGGGCCGTGCCGGAATTCGGGTAGGTCGAAGAGCAGCGTGGGCCACTGCTCCGGCGGCGGCAGGTGGTCGCGGGTGAAGGTGTCCACATGCGCGCTGGGGTGCATCACCGAAAACCCTCCGTGTGGTTGGCCGCCGGCCAGGCGGTCCGCCGGCTCAAGCCTTGGCCGCCTTGAGCCATTCGCGGCCGATGATCAGCTTCTGGACCTCCGTGGCGCCTTCGTAGATGCGCAACGACCGGATCTCTCGGTAGAGCTTCTCGACCGGCATCCCGCAGCGCACGCCCAGTCCGCCGAACATCTGCACCGCGCGGTCGATGACCTGCTGCGCGTTTTCGGTGGCGGCCATCTTGGCCATCGCGGCTTCCATGGTGGTGCGCTCGCCCTGCACGTCGCGCAGCCAAGCGGCCCGGTAGGTCAAGAGCGCCGACGCGTCGATCGCGGCGGCCATCTCGCCCAAGGCGGCCTGCGTGAGCTGCAGGTCGGCCAGGGTCGCGCCGAACATCGGGCGGCGAGCCGCATAGCCACCGGCCTCGGCCAGCGCGCGCCGCGCGAAGCCGATCGCCGCGCCCGCCACGGATGCCCGGAAGATGTCCAGCGTGGCCATCGCGATCTTGAAGCCGGCACCCACCTCGCCCAGGCGGTGCGAATCGGGGACGCGGCAGCCCGTGAAGCGCAGCGTGGCCAGCGGATGCGGCGCCATCACGTCGATGCGTTCTTCGATCGTGAGGCCCGGCGTGTCGGCATCCACCACGAAGGCCGTGATCCCCCGCGCCCCGGGCTCGTCCGACGTGCGCGCGAAGACGCAGTAGAAGTCGGCGATGCCGCCGTTGGAGATCCAGGTCTTGCAGCCGTCCAGGATCCAGTCGTCGGCACGGCCGCCCGCGCCGTCGTCGCCAGGGTCGGCGGCGGGCAATCCCAGGCCGAAGTCGGCTTCGGCGCTGGAGCCGCCACCGGCCGCCAGCGCCGCGTCCGCAGCGCGAACGGCGCGCGTGGTCATCGCGGCCACGTCCGACCCGGCCTGAGGCTCGGACAGGGCGAAGGCGGCGATCTTGGCGCCCTCCGCCACGGCCGGCAGGTATTCCGAGCGGATCGCCTGGCTGCCCGCCAGCGTGATCGCGCCCGTGCCCAGGCCCTGCATGGCGAAAGCGAAGTCGGCCAACCCGTCGCGCGCCGCCAGCGTCTCCCGGATCAGCACCAGCGCGCGCGAATCGAGGGCCGGCAGCGCGCCGCCGAAGCCGGCCGGCACCGCGTAGCGCAGCCAGCCGGCACGCCCCAGGTCGGCCACCCACTGGCGACAGGCGGCGTCGGTGTCTTCGCGGGACTCGCCGTGCGGGTGCGGCGGGTGCGCGGCCAGCCAGGACGCCAGTTGCGAGGCGAGCGCGCGGTGCGTGTCGTCGAAGAAGGGCAGGGCGGTGTCGCGGGCCGAAGGCATTCAGTTGCCCTCGAAGACCGGCCGGGACTTCGCGACGAAGGCGCGGTACGCGCGCTCGAAGTCGTTGGTCTGCATGCAGATCGCCTGGGCTTGCGCCTCGGCCTCGATCGCTTGATCGATGGTCATTGACCACTCCTGGTTCAGCATGGTCTTGGTCATGCCGTGCGCGAAGGTGGGCCCGGTGGCCAGCGAGCGCGCCAACGCGGCCGCTTCCTCGGCCAGCGCGTCGGGCGCCACCAACCGCGAATAGAAGCCCCACGCCAGCCCCTCGTCGGCGCTCATCGCGCGGCCCGTGAAGAGCAGCTCGGACGCGCGGCCCTGGCCGATCAGCCGCGGCAGCAGCGTGCAGGCGCCCATGTCGCACCCGGCCAATCCCACGCGGGTGAAGAGGTACGCGGTGCGCGCCAGCGGCGTGCCCAGCCGCATGTCGGCCGCCAGCGCGATCATGGCGCCGGCACCCGCGCACACGCCGTCGATGGCGGCGATGACGGGCTGCGGACAGCGGCGGATGGCCAGCACCAGGTCGCCGGTCATGCGGGTGAATTCCAGCAGCTCGGGCATGCGCATGCCCACCAGCGGCCCGATGATCTCGTGCACGTCGCCGCCGGAGCAGAAGTTGCCGCCCGCGCCGGTGAACACGACCGCCTTGACGTCTTGCGCGTATTGGAGCGCGCGGAACAGGTCGCGCAGCTCGGCGTAGGAATCGAAGGTCAGCGGGTTCTTGCGCTCGGGACGGTTCAGCGTCACGGTGCCCACGCCCTCGTCCAGGGTCCAGGCGAAGTGCCGCGGCGTGTAGTCGGCGAAGCGCCGGGGCACGTCACGGTTGAGCGGCGAGCCGCTGCCGTCCGGCGTGGAGTCGTCGTCGTTCGGGGACGGATTCATCATGGGCGCTCTTGCGAGGGAGCGTTGGCGGGATGGGTGTGGGCAGGGGACGGCACGGAAGCTGACGCGGGCGCCGCTGCGCCGTTGAGCCCCGCTTTGAGCTTGCCCAGCAGGCGGTACAAGGCGAGTTGCTCTTCGCGGCTCAACGAGCCCAGCAGCGAGACGACCCAGCCTTCGTGCTCCGAAGCCATTGCCGCGAAGCGCTCACGGCCGGAGGACGTGAGCTTGAGCCGCGTGGCGCGGCGGTCGTCGGCGACCGGCTCGCGCGTCAGCCAACCTTCAGCCTCCAACTGGTCGGCCAGGCCGGTGACGTTGCCGCCCGTCACCATCAGGCGTTGCGACAGCTCGCTCATCTTGAGCCCGTCCGGGTCGCGGGCCAGCTGGGCGAGCAGGTCGAAGCGGGGCAGCGTGCAATCGAACGCGGCGCGCAGCGTGCGGCGGATCTCGCGTTCGACCAAGTTCGAGCACGTCAGCAGCCGCAGCCAGACCTTCAGGGCGTGGTGGTCGCCGGAGGCGATGCGGGTCTCGTGGTCCAGGACCGGGACCGGGACCGGAGCGACCGAGGACATGGACAGGCTCGTCGAACAGGAGGCTTTTAGTTTAAGCCTGAAATGATCCGACTTGAAGTATGTGCGTCGGCGGGCGGGCGGGGCCGGCGCGGCGGGCAGACCCGAGCCGCCTGGAAGCGGCCACGAAAAAGCCGCCCGAAGGCGGCTTGGAGACATCCACGCAGTGATCCGGACTGCGTTGCGTCGCAGCGCCCTCAGTCCACCTTGGCGCCCGAAGCCTTCACGACCTTGGCCCATTTGGCCGTTTCGGACTCGATCATCTTGGCGAACTCCTCGGGCGTGTTGCCCGAAGCTTCGGCGCCTTGCGAGAGCAGCTTGTCCCGCATCTCGGGCGATTGCAGCGCCTTGGACAGGGTCTGCTGCAGCTTGACGATGACCTCCTTGGGCGTGCCGGCCGGCGCGAGCACGCCGAACCAGGAGGTCGCCTCGTAGCCGTTCAGCCCGCCCGCGGCAGCCACGGTCGGGACGCCCGTCAGCGCCGGCGACGGCTTGTCGCTGGTGACGGCCAGCGCGCGCAGCCTGCCGCTCTTGATGTGCGGCAGCGCCGAGGGGAGGTTGTCGAACATCAGGTCGGCTTGTCCCGCGATCAGGTCGGTCAGCGCCGGGCTGCTGCCGCGATACGGGATGTGCGTGATGTACGTCCCGGTCATCGTCTTGAAGAGCTCGGCCGACAGGTGGATCGAGGTGCCGTTGCCGCTGGAGGCGTAGTTCAGCTTGCCCGGCTTGGACTTGGCCAGGCTCACCAAGTCTTTCACGTCCTTGGCCGGGCTGCTCGCGGGCACCACCAGCACGTTGGGCACCGTGGCCAGCAGCGTGACCGGCGTGAAGTCCTTGATCGGGTCGTAGGTCAGCTTGCCGTACAGGGACTGGTTGATGCCGTGCGTGCCGACCGTGCCGACCAGGAGCGTGTAGCCGTCGGGGGCGGCCTTGGCCACCAGGTCGGCGCCGATGTTTCCGCCCGCGCCCGGCCGATTCTCGACCACCGTTTGCATGCCGGCCTTCGCGAGCTCGGCGGCGGCGGCCCGGCCCAGGATGTCGGTGGTGCCGCCGGGGGCGAAGGGCACGACCAGGCGGATCGGCTTCGTCGGATAAGCGGCAGCCGACGGGGCGGTCTGCGCGTTGGCATCGTTTAGCCACATGGTGGCGACGATGCTGCAGGTGGCGGCGACGGCGCCGATCAGGATTCGGTCGTGCAGCGACGGCATGTTGGAGGGGTCCCCGGGGTGTGCGTGGTTCGATTTTTTCATCGATGGCGCGACCCGCAACGCGGGAGCGCTGCGGCGGTGCTGATGCGCCTCAGGAGCGCAAGCTTATCAACAGCGGCCCCGGAACTGGCGGAAAGTCCGTGCCGGAGGCGAGGCGGCCCCGACGAACGACCGGCGCGGGCAGCAAGCGGCCCGGCGACGGACGAAAAAAAAACGCCAGGGTTGCCCCTGGCGCTTTCGCGTGCATCACGACGCTGGCACGAGGCCAGCGGTCGATCAGAACGTGTGGCGGACACCGACCGCGAAGGCGGTCGGGTCGGAGCCACGGGCACCCGAACCCACGGCGTAGGACGCGGTGTCCAGACCGAAGGTGCCGGCGCCGTTGTTGCGCACCGTGCCGTACGCGACGTAGGCGTTGGTGCGGCGCGAGAGCGGGTGCGTGTACGCGACGCCCCAGACGTTGGCGCGGGGATCCTGGCCAGCGGCCAGGTCGGCGCGCACGCGGCCGACCTGCGCGAGCAGGTCGCCAGCGCCCAGCTTGACACCGGCACCGACCCAGTAGCCGGTGGTCTCGGCCGTGGCGACACCGGCCGGGACACCGGCGGTCGCGCCTGCCGGGTCGTTGCGCGAGAAGCCAGCGTTGATGCCGAAGGCGCCGAAGTTGTACGACGCGCCGACGATCCAGAAGCGGGAATCGTCGTCGTTCGACAGGCTGGTCAGGGTCGGACGAGCGACGCGCTGCGTCTGGAACGCGGCGCCCACGTACAGCGGGCCCTGCGCGTACTCGGCGGCCACGCCGGCGAAGCGGCCCAGCGACTGGCCACGGTAGTTCGGGCCCGCGTCGTTGCCAAAGGATTCCTGGCCGGCACCCAGAGCGGCGCGGATCGTCAGGCCACCGAATTTCGGCGAGACGTAGAACAGGGCACTGCCGGTGCGCGTGTTGTTCGTCGGCACGATTTGCGTGAGCGTCGCCGCGTTGCCGTACATACCGAACTGCATCCGGTCGGAGTTCAGCGCCACCCAGAAGCCGGGGGTGTAGTCGCGGCCCAGGAAGACCTGGCCGAAGCCGCCCTCGAGGCCGACGAAGGAGCGACGGCCGAAGCCAGCCGAGCCGCCACCGCCGTTGGTGGTGAACGCGCCGTCATCGATGTTGAAACCGGCTTCCAGCGTGAAGATGGCCCTCATGCCGCCACCCAGGTCCTCGGTGCCACGCAGGCCCCAGCGGTTGCCCGACTGGATGCCGGGGGAGACGCGGATCGCGGAGCCTTCGGCACCGGAGATCCCCGGGGCGGCGGCGCCGCTCGACACTCGAGCGTATTCGACACCCGCGTCGACGATACCGTACAGCGTGACGTTCGTCTGCGCGAAGGCAGCCGGGGCCACCGCCGCCGACAGCGCCATCGCAAGAAGCGTCTTCTTCATTGACCAATCTCCTTAGTTTGGAATCCATCGACCGCGTCGCGCCGGCACTAGGCTACGGGACGCCGTCGTAACTCCCCGGCTGTTGGTAGGCCGGTGGGAAGTCGAAGGCGATTCTCCCCGCAAAGCGCGCACCCGGCCAAGCGGCATCGTGGCGCGGGTGCGGTTTTTCGGGCATTCTGTGGTTCGCGTGCAACGCGCTTAGTGCTCCATCCCTTGGTGCTCCGTCCCTTCGCCGCCCACTTCCCGCCAACTCGATGAGAACCCTGACCGGCACCGATCGTCTGCTCGGATTCCTCGACCGGGCCTTCGCCGCGGTCGCCTCGGCTTCGCCGGCGTCGCGTCCCAACCCGGCCGCCGCGCTGCGCGAGGACGACGCCTTGCCGCCGGCCGAGCGCGAGCTGTCCGGCGCGCTGATGCGCGTGAACCACGTCGGCGAGGTCTGCGCGCAGGCCCTGTACGAGGGGCACGCCGCGACCTGTCGTGATCCGCAGGTACGTGCCGCTTTCCGGGAGGCGGCGGCGGAAGAGGCCGACCACCTGGCTTGGACGCGCCAGCGGTTGGACGAGCTCGGCGCCCGCCCCTCGGTGCTGAATCCGGTGTGGTACGCCGGCGCGTTCGCCTTGGGCGCCACCGCTGGGGTGTTCGGCAGGGGCGTCGCGCTGGGCTTCATGCGCGAAACCGAGCTGCAGGTGGAGCGTCACCTGGAAGGTCACGAGGTGCGGCTTCCGGCCGGGGACGCCCGTTCGCGCGCCATCGTCGGGCAGATGAAGCTCGACGAGGCGGCGCACGCGGGCGCCGCCGCGGCGATGGGCGCGGTCGAGCTGCCGCAGCCCGTCAAGGCGGCCATGCGGGTCGCGGCCCGCGTCATGACGGCCACCGCGCACCGCGTCTGAGGGCGCTCCGGGCGGGGCTCGGCCCCGCAGGCCGCGGCGCTGTCAGGCCGCCGCCGCCGCCGCGGGTGCCCAGTCCGTGTCTTCGACGATCTCGAAGGAGTGGCTGAGCTCGGCCGTCTTGGCCAGCATGATCGAAGCCGAGCAGTACTTGTCGTGGGACAGCTTGATCGCGCGCTCGACCACGTTCGGTTTCAGGCCTCTGCCCCGGACCGTGAAATGGAAGTGGATGCTGGTGAACACCTTGGGATCCCGCTCGGCCCGCTCCGACGTCAGCCGGACGTCGCAACCCCGCACGTCCTGGCCGCTGCGCCTCAGGATCACGACGACGTCGTAAGCCGTGCAGCCCCCCGTGCCCGCCAGCACGGTCTCCATCGGACGCGGGCCCAGGTCCCGGCCGCCGCCCTCGGGCGCGCCGTCCATCAGGATGGCGTGGCCGCTGCCCGTTTCCGCGACGAAACTCATGCCATGCGGCCCAGTCCATCGGATCGTGCATTCCATCAGTAGTGCTCCTTGTGGCTCGCGGCCCCGGGGCGCTGTCCCGGGCCAGGATGGGCGCGGTCGTGCGGCGCGCGTCGGGCACGCATGATGCCACTGCGAAGGGTAGTCGCCGTACGCGGCGAACGTTTGGTTCGCAGGTGGGGCGGTCGCGGATGATGCGTCGCACAAGAATCCGGAGCGGGCAGTCCTCGATTTTTCATCTGGCGGAATGTTGTTTCAGCATCAAAAACGCGCGTCGCGGTGGCAGCTAGGTCGGGCTTCTAAGTGATTGATTTTAAATGAATCAGGGTTTACCCGAACAAAGCCCTTAGAACGATCGTGCGTTTTTCTTGCAACGCAGCAGCCAAGTTGCTATAGTCCAGTCATCGGATGCAGCGAACGGCCCTTCCGGGCGCTTCATCCCACCGTTGTCTCCTCCACCCTCCTCCATTGGTGGATTCAGCCCGAGCCACAAGCTCGGGCTTTTTTTCGCCCTGTCGTGACGCGCACGCCCATTGTTTTTGACTGGGCGAAATGTTTCGCGCTATCATCACAGGCTTTTCCGCACCCGGATTCTTCTGCTGGCGTTGCCAGCGAGTTCCCCGTGCGGCCCGAATCGGACCCGAATCGCGTCGTGGGCAACATCGCCAGGCGCGAGACCATTGCGTAAGCCATGAAGACCTTTTCCGCCAAGCCGCATGAAGTCCAGCGCGACTGGTACCTGATCGACGCAGACGACAAGGTGCTGGGCCGGCTCGCGGCCGAGATCGCGCTTCGCCTGCGCGGCAAGCACAAGCCCGAATACACGCCGCATGTCGACACCGGCGACTACATCGTCGTGGTCAACGCCGCCAAGGTCCGCGTCACCGGGTCCAAGCCCACCCAGAAGGTGTACTTCCGCCACAGCGGTTACCCCGGCGGCATCACCGAGACCACCTTCGAGCAGATGCAGCAGCGTTTCCCCGGCCGTGCGCTGGAAAAAGCGGTCAAGGGCATGCTGCCCAAGGGCCCCCTGGGCTACGCGATGTTCAAGAAGCTGAAGGTGTACGCCGACGGCGCCCACCCGCACGCGGCACAGCAACCGAAAGCGCTGGAGATCTGAGGATGATCGGCGAATACAACTACGGCACGGGCCGCCGCAAGACCTCGGTCGCGCGCGTCTTCCTGAAGAAGGGCGCGGGCAAGATCGTGGTCAACGGCAAGCCGCTGGACGACTACTTCGCCCGGGAAACCGGCCGCATGGTGGTGCGCCAGCCGCTGGAACTGACCGGCAACCTCGAGTCTTTCGACATCAAGATCAACGTGCACGGCGGCGGCGAGACCGGCCAGGCCGGCGCGGTGCGCCACGGCATCACGCGCGCGCTGATCGACTTCGACGGCTCGCTGAAGCCGTCGTTGTCGCAGGCGGGGCTGGTCACGCGCGATGCGCGCGAAGTCGAGCGCAAGAAGGTCGGCCTGCACAAGGCGCGACGTCGCAAGCAGTTCTCCAAGCGCTGATCGGCGGCCATCCGGGCCGGCGCGGCGCGGCTCCCGGGCCGCCCCACGCGAAGAACGCAAAGCCGCCGATGTCCTCGGCGGCTTTTGTCTTTTCTGCTTCCCTGTTTTTTCTGTCCCCTTCTGTCTTCCCATTCTTGAAGAGGCTGGAACGGCAATGATCAAGGTCGGCATCGTCGGCGGCACGGGCTACACCGGTGCCGAGCTCCTGCGCCTGCTCGCGCAGCATCCCCAGGCGCGCATTGAGGCGATCACGTCGCGCACCGAAGCCGGGTTGCCCGTGGCGGACATGTTCCCGTCGCTGCGCGGGCGTGTCGACTTGCGATTCTCGGATCCGGCCGACGCCGGCCTGGACCGTTGCGACGTCGTCTTCTTCGCCACGCCCCATGGGGTGGCGATGGCGCAGGCGCCCGCGCTGGTGGCCGCTGGCGTCAAGGTCATCGATCTGGCCGCGGATTTCCGGCTGAAGGACGCGGCCGAGTTCCAGCGCTGGTACAAGATGCCGCACGCGTGTCCGGGCCTGCTCGAGGAAGCGGTCTACGGCTTGCCCGAAGTCAACCGCGATGCGATCCGCAAGGCGCGCGTCATCGGCCTGCCGGGCTGCTACCCGACCGCGGTGCAACTCGGGTTGTTGCCGCTGCTGGAGGCGCAGGCGTCCAGCGATGCGATGTCGGCGGCCGGCGCAGCCGGGTCGGGCCCTCACGCGGGCCTGGTGGACACGGCGACCCTGATCGCGGACGTGAAGTCCGGCGTGTCGGGCGCGGGCCGCAAGGCCGAGGTGCACACGCTGCTGGCCGAGGCCTCGGACAACTTCAAGGCCTACGGCGTGTCCGGACATCGCCATGCGCCGGAAATCATCCAGGGGTTGGCGGCGATCGCCGGCCACCCGGTGCAACTGCAATTCACGCCGCACCTGGTGCCGATGATCCGCGGCATCCACGCCACGCTCTACGCACGAATCCAGCCTCACGCCCGCGGCGTCGACTTCCAGGCGCTCTACGAGCGTCGCTTCGCCGACGAGCGCTTCGTCGACGTCATGCCTTTCGGTTCGACGCCGGAGACGCGTTCGGTGCGCGCGTCGAACATGCTGCGCATCGCGCTGCATCGGCCGCGGGTGGGCGATGCGGATGGCGACCTGCTGGTGGTGCTGGTGGTCGAGGACAACCTGGTCAAGGGGGCGTCGGGGCAGGGCGTCCAGGTCATGAACCTGATGTTCGGGCTGCCCGAGGACGCCGGCCTGGGGCAGTTGCCGGTGTTGCCTTGATCGGCGGGCGGGCATGTTTGGGCGTCAAGTGAGCGCTTCGTGGACGGCCAAGACCCCATGCCGGCAAGGGGCATGCGTGCGTCCCTATAATTGAGTGAATTGCTAGGAGATTCACGCATGAACGCGATCGCCGAGATGCCCGCTCCGCTGGTCTTCACCGACAGCGCAGCCGACAAGGTCAAGCAACTGATCGAGGAAGAGGGCAACCCGGAGCTGAAACTGCGCGTCTTCGTGCAGGGTGGCGGCTGTTCGGGCTTCCAGTACGGTTTCACCTTCGACGAGGAAACCGCCGAGGACGACACCGTGATGGAGAAGAACGGCGTGCAACTGCTCATCGACGCGATGAGCTACCAGTACCTGCTGGGCGCCGAGATCGACTACAAGGACGACCTCGAGGGCGCGCAGTTCGTCATCAAGAACCCCAACGCGTCCACCACCTGCGGCTGCGGTTCGTCGTTTTCGGTCTGATCAGGCGTTCAGCGTCTTCGCCAACGCTTCGTACCACGCCAGGCTTTCCGGGTTGCGCATCGCGTCCGGGCTGGCCACCTTGGCCGCCGGGGCGCCCAGCAGCAGCTTGCGCACCGGCAGCTCCATCTTCTTGCCCGTGAGCGTGCGCGGGATGTCCGCGACCGCGATCACGCGGTCGGGCACGTGCCGGGCGGACGCGCGCGTGCGTACCGCCTCGCGGATGCGCGCCTCCAGCGCCGCGTCCATCGGCACGCCATCGCGCAGCATCACGAACAGCAGCAGCAACGACGGTCGTCCCAGGTACTCCAGGTCGACCACCATGCTGTCGAGCACCTCGGGCAACTCCTCGACGACACGGTAGATCTCCGCGGTGCCCATGCGGATGCCGTTGCGGTTGATCGTGGCGTCGCTTCGTCCGTAGATCACCGAGGTGCCGCGCGGCGTGAAGCGGATCCAGTCGCTGTGCCGCCACTTGCCCGGGTACTGCTCGAAGTAGCTCTCGCGATAGCGCGTGCCGTCCGGGTCGCCGAGGAACTCCAGCGGCATCGACGGCATCGGCTCGGTGATCACCAGTTCGCCGACTTGATCGATGACGGCGTTGCCCGCGTCGTCGTACGCGAAGGCGGCCACGCCCAGCTCCGGGCACTGCAGCTCGCCTGCCGTCACGGGCAGGATCGCCGCGCCCGCGACGAAGCCCGAGGCGATGTCGGTGCCGCCGCTGATCGACGCGAGCCACACGTCGGCCTTCACGTCGCGGTACACCCAGGCGTACGCATCCAGCGGTAGCGGCGATCCGGTCGAGCTGATCGAGCGCAGGGCCGACAGGTCCGCCCGCGTGCCCGGCACCAGTCCTTCCTTCATGCAGGCGGTCAGGAAGGCGGCGCCGCAGCCGAAGTGGGTCACGCGCGCATCGCCCAGGAAGCGCCAGAGGGTCTCGGCGTTCGGAAAGGTCGGGTTGCCGTCGCACAGCACGACCACCGTGCCGCCCATCAGGCCGCCCACCAGCATGTTCCACACGATCCAGCCGGTGCTGCCCAGGAACAGGAAGCGATCCCCGGGGTGCAGGTCGGTCTGCATGCGCATGGTCTTGAGCTGCGTGACCACGACGCCGCCATGGCCGTGCACCATCGCCTTGGGCAGGCCCGTGGTGCCGGACGAGTAGACGATCCACAGCGGATGGTCGAAAGGGAGCCGTGCGAAGCGCAGGGGCGCTTCATGCGCGATCGCGTCGCCCCAGGCGACCGGCACGTCCGGAGCGCGCCTGTTCGCCCGGGCATCCAGGACCTCCGCCCAGGTGGCGGGCGGCGCGTCGACCAGACCGGGAACATGGACGACGTGCTCGACCGTCGGCAACTGCGCGAGCAGCTCGCGCACCACCGCGCTGCGGTCATGCGGCTTGCCGTTGTAGCGGTACCCGTCGGTGGCCAGCAGCACCTTCGGACCGACCTGGCGGAATCGGTCGAGGACGACGCCCACGCCCATGTCCGGCGAGCAGGCGGTCCACACGGCGCCGACGGAAGCGCAGGCCAGGAACGCGACGACCGTCTGCGGCACGTTCGGCAGGACCGCGGCGACCCGGTCGCCGGGGCCGATGCCGTGCGACTGCAGCCACCCCGCCAACGCGCCGACATCGCGCCGCAGTCGCGACCAAGACACTTCCTGGACGGTGCCGTCTTCGGCCCGCGCGAGCAATGCCGGCCTCGCATCGGACGCCGCCCGGAACGTGTTCTCGGCGTAGTTGAGCCGCAGGTTCGGGAACCACCGCGCCCCTGGCATCGCGCGGCTTGCCAGTGCCGGCGCGTCGTCGCCTTCGCGGACGACATCGAAGAACTCCAGGATCGAAGCCCAGAACGCGTCCAGGTCGGCGATCGACCAGCGCCAAAGCGATGCGTAGTCGCGCAAGTCGAGTCCCCGATGCTCGCGCAACCAGGCCTGATAGCGGTGCAGCCAGGTCGCCTCGATCTGGGCCGGGCTCGGTCGCCACAGCTCCTGGCCTTCGTGGATCCCATCCGCCCCACTCGTCCCGGGGAAGCGCAGGGCGGAGGGCTGGGCCGGCGCGGAATCGTTCACCTGGATGTCTCCTCGGACCGCGGATTGGAAATTATCCGCCAGATTGTATGCAGCAATTGCGTTCCCAGGGGCTGGATGCCGTGCTTGTGGCGCCGAACGGGCGTGGCATGCTACTTTATGTATACAGCATGTATTCCGCTTCGCGGCATCGTCCGCCGAGCCCCCGTCGAGGAGACCGTCATGGCGAACTTCCCCCTCAACGCTTGGTATGCCGCCGCTTACGACGTCGAAGTCGGCCGCGCGTTGCTCGCCCGCACGATCTGCAACCAGAAAGTGGTGATGTTCCGCCGCACCGACGGCAAGCCGGCGGTGCTGGCCGACGCGTGCTGGCACCGGCTGCTGCCGCTGTCGCTGGGCCGTCTGGAAGGGGACGAGGTGGTGTGCGGCTACCACGGGCTGGTGTTCGACAGCGGCGGCCAGTGCACGCACATGCCATCGCAGGAGACGATCAACCCGTCGGCCTGCGTACGCAGCTACCCCGTCGTCGAGCGCCACCGCTTCGTCTGGATCTGGCCGGGCGACCCGGCGCTGGCCGACCCCGCGCTGGTCCCGGACATGCACTGGAACGACGACCCCGCCTGGGCCGGCGACGGCAAGATGATCCCGGTGAAGTGCGACTACCGGCTGGTGCTCGACAACCTGATGGACCTGACGCACGAGGCCTTCGTGCACGGCTCCAGCATCGGCAACCGCGCCGTGGCCGAGTCCCCGTTCGAGGCCACGCATGGCGACCGCACCGCCACCGTCACGCGCTGGATGCGCGACATCGAGCCGCCGCCCTTTTGGCGCGCGCAGCTGGGCAAGCCCGGCCACGTCGACCGCTGGCAGATCATCCGCTTCGAGGCGCCCGCCACCATCTGCATCGACGTGGGCGTGGCGCCCACCGGCACTGGCGCGCCGGAGGGTGATCGCTCGCAAGGGGTCAACGGCATGGTGCTCAACACGATCACGCCCGAGACCGACGGCACCTGCCATTACTTCTGGGCCTTCGCGCGCAACTACCGGCTGGGCGAGCAGCGCCTGACCCACGACCTTCGCGAAGGCGTCGCCCGCATCTTCCGCGAGGACGAGTCGATCCTCGAGGCGCAGCAGCGCGCCATGGACGACCACCCGGACAAGGTGTTCTACAACCTGAACATCGACGCCGGCTCGATGTGGGCGCGCCGCCTGATCGACAAGATGATCCAGGCCGAGCGCAGCCGCGCGCCGATCTTCCCGATCCGCGCGGCCTGACGCGCGCTGCGCCCGCATCGACGGAAGAACCACCCCATGCCGCCCACCTCACGCCAGGCGCTGGCCGAACGCCTCGATGGCGGCGCCGACCCGCCGTCGCAGACGGTGCGCGCGCAGCTCGTGCTGCGCGAGCTGATCCTGGGCGGCGAATTGGCGCCCGGTGCGCGCATCGCGGAACTCGCGCTGGTCGAGCGCCTGGGCGCGTCGCGCACGCCCGTGCGCAGCGCGCTGGCCCGGCTCGAGGAAGAGGGCCTGGTCGAGAGCCTGCCCAGCGGCGGCTACGTCGTGCGCGCCTTCACCGAAGCCGACATCCACGATGCCGTCGAGATCCGCGGCACGCTGGAGGGGTTGGCCGCGCGCATGGCGGCCGAGCGCGGCGTGTCGGCCTTGCCGATGGCCCAGGCGCGCGCCTGCGTGGCCGAGATCGACGCGTTGCTGGCCGCGCCGGTGCTGGCCGCACCCGCGTTCGCCGGTTACGTGGAATCCAACCGTCGCTTCCACGCGCTGTTGGTGGAACTGGCCGGCAGCGAGACCTTGCGCCGCGAGATCGAGCGGGCCGTGCGTCTGCCATTCGCGTCGCCCAACGCCTTCGTGATGGCCAATTCGGTCGGCCCGCGCGCGCGCGACGTGCTGGTGGTCGCGCAGGAGCAGCATCGGCTGGTGCTAGACGCGATCGAGGCGCGCGAAGGCGCCCGCGCCGAGGCCCTGATGCGCGAGCACGCCCGCATCGCGCGACGCAACCTGCAGGCCGCGCTGACCGACCGCGAGTCGCTTTCGCGCGTGCCGGGCGCCCGTTTGATCCGCGGCCTACGATCCCGGGAGTCCACACGATGACCCATGCCCGCCGATGGCTGGACGCGGTGGTGCGCGCCAGCCAGGAGTTGTCCCCCACCGTGCGCGAGTTCGAGATCGCGCCCTTGTCCGAGGACGGACTGCCGGCCCCGGCCGTGCCGTGGTCGCCGGGCGCCCACCTGGACGTTCAGGTGATGATCGATGGCCGTCCGCAGACGCGGTCGTATTCGCTGGTGGCCCCTGCCATGCCGGACGCGTGGCGGATCGCCGTCAAGCGGGTCGAGACCAGCCGCGGCGGATCGCGCTATCTCTGGAGCCTGCCGGCGGCCGGCGCACGGCTGCGCGTGCGCGAGCCCGACAACCACTTCGAACTGCGCCACGGCACCGCGCCCGTGCTGCTGGTGGCGGGCGGCATCGGCATCACTCCGATCGTCGGCATGGCGCAGGCGCTGGCGGCGCGCGCGCGCGCCGGCACGCAGCGCTCCGTGCGGCTGCTCTACGCCGCCCGTAGCGCGCAGGAACTGGTCTACGCCGACCGCCTGCGCGAGTGGCTGGGCGACGACATGGTGGGGTTCGCCGAGGACCGCGACGGCCGCATCGATCTCGCTGGCGAGCTCGCGCGCTTGGAACCCGACGCCGAAGCCTATGTCTGCGGCCCGCTGCCGATGCTGGACGCGGTGCGCCGCGCCTGGGCCGCCGCGGGCCGTCCATCGACCGCGCTGCGCTTCGAGACCTTCGGCAGCAGCGGCCTGCACGCGCCGCAGGACTTCCGCGTGCGCGTGCCGCGGCATGGCGTGGACATCCGCGTGCCGGCCGATGCGTCCCTGCTGGACGCGCTGGAAGCGGCCGGCGTCGAGACGATGAGCGAGTGCCGGCGCGGCGAGTGCGGCTTGTGCGCGATGCCCGTGCTGTCGGTGGACGGTACCATCGACCACCGCGATGTCTTCCTGAGCGACCGCGAGAAGGCCGAGAGCCACGTGATCTGTGCCTGCGTGTCCCGCGTGGCGGGCGGCGAGATCGTGCTGGACTCGGCATGGCGTCCCGACTGAACAACGACAGAGGAACCGAGGAGATGAACCCGAACCGCCGAACCGCCCTGACCACGCTGGCGCGCGCCGCGGCCGCCGGGGCCGCCGCTGCCGGCGCGCTGCCGGCGGTCGCCCAGACCGCCGCGCCCGGCGAGCCCTTCAAGATCGGGCTGGTGCTGCCCATGACCGGCCCCTTCGCCTCCACCGGGCGCCAGATCGAAGCGGCCGCGCGCCTGTACATCGCGCAGAACGGCGACACCGTGGCCGGCCGCAAGGTGCAGTTGATCGTCAAGGACGACGCGGGCGTGGCCGACACGACGCGGCGCCTGTCGCAGGAGCTTGTCGTCAACGAGAAGGTGGCGGTGCTGGCGGGCTTCGGCCTCACGCCGCTGGCGCTGGCCACCGCGCCGATCGCCACGCAGGGCAAGACGCCGATGGTCGTGATGGCGGCCGCCACGTCGATCATCACCGAGCAGAGCCCGTACATCGTCCGCACCGGCTTCACGCTGCCCCAGGTGACGCTGGGCATCGCGGAATGGGCCGCCAAGAACAAGATCCGCAAGGTGGTCACGCTGGTGTCGGACTACGGCCCCGGCATCGACGCCGAGAACACCTTCAAGCAGCGCTTCACCTTGAACGGCGGCCAGATCGCGGCCGAACTGCGCGTGCCGCTGCGCAACCCGGACTTCGCGCCCTTCCTGCAGCGGGTGCGCGACGCGCAGCCCGACGCGATGTTCGCCTTCGTGCCCTCGGGCGTGGGCAGCGCGCTGATGAAGCAGTTCTCCGAGCGCGGCCTGGACAAGGCCGGCATCCGCCTGATCGCCACCGGCGACGTGGTCGACGACGACATCCTCAACGACATGGGCGACGTCGCGGTGGGCGTGGTCAGCTCGCACCACTACTCGGCGGCGCACCCGTCGCCCGCCAACAAGCGCTTCGTCGACGCCTTCATGAAGGCCAACAACGGCATGCGCCCCAACTTCATGGCCGTGGGCGGCTACGACGGCATGCGCGTCATCTACGAGGCGGCCAAGACCAGCAAGGGCGCCGGCGGCGAGGCGCTGCTCAACGCCATGAAGGGCCAGATCTTCGAAAGCCCGCGCGGCCAGGTGCTGATCGACGCGCAGACCCGCGACATCGTGCAGGACGTCTACATCCGCAAGGTCGAGCGCGTCGACGGCAAGCTCTGGAACGTCGAGTTCGACAAGATGGCCGCGGTCAAGGATCCGGGCAAGACGAAGTGACCGAGGCAGGACGGGCGCAGGTGAGAGGCCGACGGCCGGGAGGCGTGCATTGAGCGCCGTCCTCACGTTGCTGTTCGACGGCATCGCCTACGGCATGCTGCTGTTCGTCCTGTCGGTGGGGCTGGCCGTGACGCTGGGCTTGATGAACTTCATCAACCTGGCCCACGGCGCCTTCGCGATGGCGGGCGGCTACGTCACGGTGATGCTGATGCAGCGGGTGGGCGTGCCCTTCCTGGCTTGCCTGCCGATCGCCTTCGTGCTGGTCGGGGCGGCAGGCGCCGTGCTGGAGCGGCTGCTCTATCGCCCGATGTACGCCAAGCCGCACCTGGACCAGGTGCTGTTCTCGATCGGCCTGACCTTCATGGCGGTGTCGGCGGTGGACTGGATCGCGGGCTCGCAGCAGCAGATCATCCAGCTGCCCGCGTTCCTGCAGGGGCGCTTCGAAGTGGGCGGCGTGGGCATCGGCGTCTATCGGTTGTTCATCGTGGCGGTGTGCGCCGTGCTGGCCGTCGCGCTGCAGTGGGTGCTGGCGCGCACCCGCTTCGGCAGCCGGCTGCGCGCCGCGGTGGACGACCCGCGCGTGGCGCGCGGCCTGGGCATCGACGTCAACCGCGTCTTCCTGGCCACCTTCGCCGTGGGCTCCGGGCTGGCCGGGCTGGGCGGTGCGCTGGGCGCCGAGATCCTGGGGCTGGACCCCACCTTCCCGCTCAAGTTCATGGTGTATTTCCTGATCGTGGTGGCGGTGGGCGGCACCACCACGCTGACCGGGCCGCTGCTGGCCGCGCTGCTGCTGGGCATCGCGGACGTGACGGGCAAGTACTACGTGCCCAAGCTGGGCGCCTTCATCGTCTACGCGGTGATGATCGCGTTGCTGACGTGGCGGCCGCAGGGGTTGTTCTCGCGGCCGGCGGCGCGATGAGCCGACCAAGCGTCGAGGCGAGGGCGCGATGAAGCGCGCGCTGTCCCCCTCCGGCCCCGCGCCCGACGCCGCGGCCGCCGTGCGCGCGGCGCTGCGCGCCGATTCGCGCATGCGCCCCTGGGAGCCGCTGGTGTGGGCGGCGTTGGCCGCGGCCGCCGTGTTCCTTCCGCAATACAACCTGCTGCTGGCCGAGATCGCGATCCTGGCGCTCTTCGCGCTGTCGCTGGACCTGGTGCTGGGCTTCGCCGGCATCGTGTCGCTGGGGCATGCCGCGTTCTTCGGCCTGGGCGCGTACATGGCCGCCTTGTTCGCCAAGCACGTGATGCCCGATCCGCTGGTGGGGCTGGCCGTGGCGGTGGCGGGTAGCGCGCTGTTCGGCGCGGCCAGCAGCGTGCTGGTCATGCGCGGCACCGACCTCACGCGCCTGATGATCACCTTGGGCGTGGCGCTGCTGCTGTATGAGCTCGCCAACAAGCTGGACTGGCTCACCGGCGGCGCCGACGGCCTGCAGGGCGTCGTGATGGGGCCGCTCCTTGGCGTCTTCGAGTTCGACCTGGGCGGGCGCGTGGCCTGCGCCTATGCGCTGGCGGTGCTGTTCGTCGTGTTCCTGGTGGCGCGGCGCATCGCTCACTCGCCCTTCGGGGTGTCGCTGAAAGCCTTGCGCGACAACCGGCTGCGCGTGCAATCCATCGGCATGTCGGTGCCGGCGCGCATCGCGGTGGCCTATACCATCGCCGCCGCCATGGCGGGCGCCGCCGGCGCGCTGCTGGCCCAGACCACCGGCTTCGCGTCGCTGGACGTGCTCGACTTCCACCGTTCGGCCGACGTGCTGCTGGTGCTGGTGATTGGCGGCATCGGCTGGCTCTATGGCGGCATCCTGGGCGCGGTGGCCTTCAAGCTGCTGCACGACGCGATCGCGTCCATCACGCCGCAGTACTGGACTTTCTGGCTGGGCTTGTTCCTGGTCGTGCTGGTGCTGGTGGGGCGGGAGCGGCTGTTCTCGCCGCTGTCATGGCTGCGGCGCAAGGGGCCTCGATGAGCCGAGGGCTGAGATGAACCGAGAGTCGCGATGAACCACCCGTCGCATGCGGCCGACGTGGTCTCGATGGCCGCCCCCGGCGCCGCCCTGCAGACCCGCGCGCTGGTGCGCCGCTTCGGCGGGCTGGTCGCCACCGACCACGTGACGCTGGAAGTCGCCCATGGCGCGCGGCACGCGCTCATCGGCCCCAACGGCGCGGGCAAGACCACGCTGGTGAACCTGCTGACCGGCGTGCTGGCACCCTCGGGCGGCGCCGTGCTGCTGCATGGCGAAGACATCACGCGCTTGCCCGCGCATCGGCGCGTGGCGCGCGGCCTGGTGCGCACCTTCCAGATCAATCAGCTCTTCACCAGCATGACGCCGGCCAAGTCTCTGGCGCTGACCGTGTCGCAGCGGCTGGGCCGCAGCCGGCGCGCGTGGCGGCCGCTGGGCGTCGACGACGAAGTGGCGGCCCGCGTGGCCGATCTGCTCGCGCGCTTCCGGCTGGAGGACGTCATGGGTCGGCCGGTGTCGGAGCTGCCCTACGGCAAGCGGCGGCTGTTGGAGATCGCGATGGCGGTGGCCTGCGAGCCGCGCGTGCTGCTGCTGGACGAGCCGGTGGCGGGCGTGCCGCAGGCCGAGCGGCGCGAGATCCTCGACACCATCGCCGCCTTGCCGAAGGACGTGGCCGTGCTGTTGATCGAGCACGACATGGACGTGGTGTTCGGCTTCGCCACGCGCATCTCGGTGCTGGTGTCGGGCGCGCTCTTCGCGGACGGCACGCCGGCCGAGATCGGCGCGGACCCGCGCGTGAAGGCGGTGTATCTCGGCACGCGGGGGCCGGCGCATGGGTGATCTCCATGAGTGGTGGCCATCAGCGAACGCCATGAGTGACGCGCATGGCTGAGCTGCTGCAGGTGCAAGGCCTGTCGGCCGGCCACGGCGACGCGGTCGTGCTGCGCGACGTGTCGTTTTCGCTGGGGCAGGGGCAGTCGCTGGCGCTGCTGGGGCGCAACGGCACCGGCAAGACCACGCTGATCGACACGCTGGTGGGCGTGGCGCGTCGGCACGCCGGCAGCATCGCGCTGGCGGGGCGGGACATCTCCGCCCTGGCGCCGCAGCACCGTGCCGCGGCCGGCATCGGCTGGGTGCCGCAGGAACGCAACATCTTCAAGTCGTTGTCGGTGCAGGAGAACCTGGACGCTGTGGCGCGTCCCGGCCCCTGGACGCGCGAGCGCGCCTACGCGATGTTCCCGCGGCTGGCCGAGCGGCGCGCCAACCTGGGCAGCCAACTTTCCGGCGGCGAGCAGCAGATGCTGGCCGTGGCGCGTGCGCTGGTGCTCAACCCGACGCTGTTGCTGCTGGACGAGCCGCTGGAAGGCTTGGCGCCGATCATCGTCGAGGAGCTGCTGGACGCGATCGGGCGTGTCGTGCGGGACGAGGGCATGTCGGCGATCATCGTCGAGCAGCACCCGCAACTGATCCTGGAGCTGACCGACCGCGCGATCGTGCTGGACCGCGGCACGGTGGTGCACGAGGGCGAGGCCGCTGCGCTGCGTGAAGATCCTTCGGTGCTGGAGCAATGGCTGGCGCCGTCGCGGGGCTGACGCGGCGCGGGGCGGCCGGCTGGTCGGAATCTGGATATAATCACAGTACCTGAGGGCCCCACCCCCAGGGTTGCATCTTCAGGCCGCCAACGCCGAGCGCTCGCGGCCTTTTTCTTTTGTCCGAGCCTGCCTGCGCGGCCGCTCATTCGCGCCGTCGGCCCGTGCCTGTCGGGTCGCCGCTCCGGTCGAGGTAGGCGGACAGCATGGCGGCCAACTGCTCGCGCACCCGGGCGACGTCGCCTGCGGGCGCTCCCACGGCCAGGAGCGCCTGCACGGATCCGATGATCGACGTCGACACGACGAAGCCGATCGACGCGATCTCGGTGAATCTTCGGTTCGACGCGTCAGAAGCGCGCCAGCAACCGCCGCAGCGAATCGACTTGCGCTTGGCTGAACCCCGCCAGCAACGTCTCGCGCTCGAAGTCCAGCATGTGCTGCTCGACCTGGCGCACCACCTCGGCTCCGGCCGGCGTGGCGCGCAGCAGCCACGTGCGACGATCGGCTTCGTCGCGGCTGCGGGCGATCCAGCCGCGCTGCTGCAGACGATCCAGCAGACCCACCATGTTGGGTGGCGACACGGCCAACGCGTCGCACAGGCGTTTTTGCGTGACGTCACGGTTCGCGTCGATCAGCACCATCACGGCGAATTCGGCGCCCGTCATGCCGAAACGGGCGAATTGCGTTGCCGACCGCTGCTGGACGACCAGGTACGCGCGCTTGAGCCGGTAGCCGGCGAGCGCGCCCAGCCGTGACTGGTCCAGCGGTACCGTGCCGGATGCGGCCAAGCCCATGTGCTGGTTCGCGGAACGCGCGTCGATGGCGGACGCGGCAGGGGCCGCCGTCGGTCCGACCGAAACCCGCTCGCGTGCCGTCATTCGCACAGCGCCCGGAACTCGGCTGGCGCCGGCACCGCCTTCATCCGCACCGGGTCGTCGGGGTGGCGGATCACGAAGGCGCGCACGTCGCGGCCTTCGCAGAGCACCTCGCCCGCGTGCATCAGCACGTGGCGCTGCACGAAGGTCTTCGCGTTCCATTCGACCACCGAGGTGTGCACCTCGATATCGTCGCCATAGGACGCGGGCTTCACGAAGCGCGCGGAAACGTCCAGCACCGGCGTGCCGATGATGCCGTGCGTGACGGCGGTGTCGCGCCAGGGGGGCACGCCGCACTCAACGAAGAAGTGGCGGCTGGAGGCGTCGAACCAACGCAGGAAGTTGGGGTAGTAGACGATGCCCGCCGGGTCGCAGTCGCCGAACTCGACGCGGTTGCGCCAGATGGTGGTGCGCGGGGTGGTCGCGGCGTCGCTCATCGGGTGGGCTCCGTGGGTTCTGCGCTCATGCGCGCGTTAGGCATGCGCCAGGTCCAGGGTGACGCCATTGATCGTCGCATCCTGGACGATGCGGGCGACCAGCCGCGCGAAGTCGACCGCGGTGCCGGGGCGGCGCGGCGGCAGCACCGACTCGGCCAGCGCATCGCGCACGCGCGACGGCAAACCTGCCACCAGCGGCGCGCTGGATGCGCCGGCGGCGATGGCCACCACCCGCACGCGGCAGCGCTCCAGGTCGCGGGCGGCGGGCAGGGCCAACGCCGCGAGGCCCGCTGCGCAGGCGGCATGCGCTTGCTCGCCCGCCTGTCCATCCCAGGCGGCAGCGGCGGTGGACACGATGATCACGCCACGCTCGCCGCCCAACAACCGCGAGCCGGCCATGTCGGCCGCGGTCAGCCGCATCAGGTCGTAGGCACCCACCAGCCCCGAACGCACGGCGCGCTCGAATTCCGCCAGCGGCGCAGGACGCCCATCGCGCCCGAGCAGGTGTCGCGGCGTGATCGGCGCCGCGCAATGCACCAGCACGCGGGCCGGACCCTGTTGTTCGCGTGCGGCCGCCACGGCCTGCTCGACCGCCGCGGCGTCGGCCAAGTCGCACTCGATCGCCAGGCCGTCGAGTTCGCGCGCCAACGCGCGGGCATGGTGGCCGTCGGCGTCGAGGATGGCGACGCTGGCGCCGCGCCGCGCCAGCTCGCGTGCGGCTTCGGCCCCGGCACCGGCCGCGCCGCCCGCGATCAGCACCGGTTGGTTGACGAGATCCATGGCTAGTCGCGCTCCGCAGGTGGGCGATCAGGCGGCGGTGGCCGCAGCGCCGGCATCGGCGGTCGGGGAACGCAGCCCCAGCAGCCGAACCGCGTTCTCCTTGAGCAGCAGCGGCCGCACCTCGTCCTTGAAGCCGGCCGCCGCGAAGTCCTTGAGCCACCGGTCGGGCGCGATCAGCGGGAAGTCGCTGCCGAACAGCATCTTGTGCTTGAGCAGCGTGTTGGCATGCTGGATCAGCGAGGGCGAGAAGTACTTGGGGCTCCAGCCCGACAGGTCGATGTAGACGTTGGGCTTGTGCAGGCACACCGACAGCGCCTCCTCCTGCCACGGCCACGACGGGTGCGCGATGATGATCGGCATGTCGGGGAAGTCCACCGCCACGTCGTCCAGGTGGATCGGATTGGAGTACTTCAGCCGCAGGCCGCCGCCGCCGCGCATGCCGGTGCCCATGCCGGAATGCCCGCTGTGGAAGATCGCCGGCAGCTTGTACTCGGCCACCACCTCGTACATCGGGTAGGCCAGCCGGTCGTTGGCGAAGAAACCCTGGCACGTCGGGTGGAACTTGAAGCCCTTGACGCCGTGCTCCTCGATGAGGCGGCGCGCTTCGCGCGCGCCCATCTTGCCCTTGTGCGGATCGATGGAGGCGAACGCGATCATCACGTCGGCGTTGTCGCGCGCGAACTGCGCGATCTCCTCGTTGGGAATGCGCCGACGTCCCATCTGCGCCTCGGTGTCGACCGTGAACATCACCAGCCCGATCTTGCGCTCGCGGTAGTACTCGATCGTCTCGGGGATGGTGGGGCGGCGGCCGCTGGCGGCCTTGATCACGCTGCCGAAGTACTTGTCGGCGGCGTCGTCGAATTCCTTGCCGAAGAGGTCCGGCGGCTCGCAGCAAGACACCTCCGCGTGCACGTGGGTGTCGATCGCGACCAACTCGTCGATGTTCATGCGGGGCTCCGGACAGGGGAAGGCGTCGAGGGGAGGGTGCCGGCCGGGCCCGGGCCGGGCGCAGCGTGCGCGGGCACCGCGTCGCGCGCGCGCAGCACGCCCGGCGCGTCGGCGTACAGGGCCTCGATCTCGCCGGCGCGATGCGCGAGCACCAGCCGCTGGTTGAGCGACCCCTTGTCGGTGACTTCGCCGCGGTCGATCGAAGGCGGCTCGGGCGACAGCAGGATGCGGACGACGCGGTTGGCGCTGCCGGTGCCCTGCGCGTGGAGCCGGTCGACGTAGGCCTGGAAGAAGTCGCGCACGGCCGGTGCCGCCAGCACCTGCGCGACCGGTGCGTCGGCGGCCAAGCCGGCGATCGCCCGGCAGCCGTCCAGCCGCGGGAAGACCAGCAACCCGACCGCGTCACGGTCGTGGCCGGCGACGACGACGTCCTGCACGCAGGGCGAGCCTTCGGCCAGCGCCTGCGCGCGCAGCACGCCCACCGCCACCCAAGTGCCCGAGGCGAGCTTGAAGTTCTCGGCGGTGCGGCCGTCGAAGGCGAAGCCGAGGTCGGGCTGCGCGCGGTCGACGAAGCGCACCGCGTCGCCGCTGCGGAAGAACCCTTCCTCGTCGAACGCCTCGGCGGTGAGGCCGGGCGCACGCCAGTACCCGGGCGTCACGCCCGGACCGCGATAGCGCACCTCGTGCTTCCCGTCGCTGGGCACGAGCTTCATCGTCACGCCCGGCGCGGGCCGGCCGATGGCGGTCTGCAGTTCGCTCATGCGCACGGCGCCCACCGCCCAGGGCGCCGTCTCGGTCATGCCCAGGCCGGTGAAGATGCCGACGCGCTCGCCGCAGTGCGCCTCGCAGACCGCGTACATCGCCTCGGCCACGGGCCGCGGCATGCCCGCGCCGGCGAAGAACATGAGCCTCAGCCGCGAGAAGAAGCGCGCACGCAGCGGCGCGTCCGAGGCCAGCGCGTGGGCGATCTCCTCGAAGCCGCGCGGCACGTTGAAATAGATGGTCGGCGCGATCTCGCGCAGGTTGCGCAACGTCTGGTCCATCAGCCCCGGCACCGGCTTGCCGTCGTCGATGTACAGCGTGCCGCCGTTGTAGAGCGCGATGCCGACGTTGTGGTTGCCGCCGAAGGTGTGGTTCCAGGGCAGCCAGTCGACCAGCACGGGAGGCTCGTCGGCCAGGAACGGAAAGGCCTGGCGGATCACCTGCTGGTTGCTGTTCATCATCCGGTGGGTGTTGACCACGCCCTTGGGCGCCTGGGTGGAGCCGGAGGTGAACAGGAACTTGGCGATGGTGTCGGGGCCGACCGCCGCGTGCGCCGCGTCCACCATGGCCGTCGGCGTCGTGTCCGCCAGGGTCCGGAAGGCCGTGCAGCGGTGCGTGTCCAGGGTGCCTGCGCCCACGGCCACTTCCACGTCGGGCGGCACCGCCGCGGCGATCGCCTGGCCGTAGCGCGACGCGTCGGACGCGTACACCAACCCGGGCGTCAGCAGCGCGACGATGTGGCGCAGCTTGGCGAAGTCCTTGGACACCAGCGAATAGGGCGGCGACACCGCGGCGTAGGGGATGCCCACGTGCAGCGCGGCAGCGGCCAGCTGCGCATGCTCCAGGTCGTTCTCGGACAGGATGACGAGCGGGCGCGACTCGGACAGCCCGCGATCGAGCAGCGCCTGCCCGATGCGGCGCGCGGCCTCCAGGGTCTGCGCGAAGGTGAGGTGCCGCCAGGCGCCGCCCGCCACGCGACGCGCCATGAAGCTGCGGTCCGGCGCGCGCGCGGCCCATTCGACCAGCCGTTCGGTGACCCGCGACGGATAGTCCGACAGCGGCTCGACATTGCGCACCAGGATGCTGCCGTCGGCACGCTCCTCGATGTCGACGCGGCCCTGGCCCAGCTGCGGCTCGCGCCAGCGGAAGGCGGACGTCCCGGAGGGGGGTCGGGCGGCCATCTTCAGGCTCCCGGCGCGACACGCGTCGCGCGCTTTTCCAGGAAGGCCTGCATCCGGCGCTGCGCCTCGGCGTCGCCCGAGGTGATCGCCGCCATCAGCGATTCGGTCAGCATGCCTTCCGAAGCCGCCTGGTCGGCGATGCGCGGCAGCGCGTGCATCACGGCGAAATTGGTGAGCGGCGCGTTGTCGGCGATGCGCTGCGCGAGCTCGATGGCGCGGTCCAGCGCCTCGCCTTCGCCCACCAGGTATTGCGACAGCCCGATCGCCTGGCCCGAGGCGGCATCGTGCACGCGGCCGGTGAGCATCATGTCGGTCATGCGCGCCACGCCGATCAACCGCGGCAGGCGCACCGCGCCGCCACCGCCCACGAACAGGCCGCGCTGGCCTTCGGGCAGGGCGTAGAAGGTGGAAGGCTCGGCGACGCGCACATGGGTGGCGCACGCCAGCTCCAGGCCGCCGCCGATCACCGCGCCCTTGAGCGCCGACACCACGGGCGCCCGCCCGAACTGCACCGCATCGAAGGCGCGGTGCCACATCATCGAGTGCATCATGCCTTCGGCGCTGGTGCGGGTGCGCAGCTCCGACAGGTCCAGCCCGGCGCAGAAATGCTCGCCCAGCCCGTGCAGGACGATGGCGCGCACGTCGGCCCCGAAGCCGGCGAAGGCGTCGCCCAGCGCTTCTACCAGCGGGTCCGACAAGGCGTTTCGCTTGGCGGCGCGGTCGATGCCGACCAGGGCCAGCGCGCCACGCCGCTCGATGCGCAGCAGCCCGGCCCAGCGGCCGTCGTCGGTCGCCGGCATGGCCTGCATCACCGGCGTGGCCGGCGTCTGGGGGGATTGCATGCGGGGCGTCTCCTCGTGCGCGGCGGTGCGTTCCACCTGCGTCGATTGATTATGTGCCATAACGAATCGCGCACGCAATCGCCGGCAGCGGGCGAAGCGGTGCCGCCGCCGCGATCGACTGGACATCGCGCGAGGCTGGCGCTAATGTGCTTATGATCCATAACGGAATGCCGTCCGCCGACCAGCCTGCGCAGGGCCGGCCGAGACGTCACCGCGACGCGAGGAGACCGATGCAGATGCCCGGGTTCGAGCCCATGTGCCGCATACAGGCGCAAGTGGGGGCGCTGCTCACGCTGGGCGATGCCCCCGTGGGCGAGCGGCGCGTCGTGCCCATCCTGGGTGGCGTGGTCACGGGCCAAGTGTCCGGCACCATCGTGCCCGGCGGGGCCGACTGGCAATTGCGCCGTGCCGATGGCGTCCTGGAGATCGCCGCGCACTACGCCATCCGCGCCGATGACGGCGGCGTCATCGAAGTGGTCAGCGAAGGCTACCGCCACGGTCCGCCCGAGGTGATGGCGCGCCTGGCCGCCGGCGAAGACGTCCCGCCCGAAGCCTATTTCTTCCGCACCGCGATCCGATTCCGCACGGGCGCACCCGCCCATGCCGCGCTCAACCGGACGCTCGCGTTCGCGACCGCACGGCGCGGGCCGGACCACGTCCAGCTGGACGTGTTCCGCCTGCTTTGACTCACGTGGCTCGCCGCACCGAGCACCACGGCGCAGCACGGCAGCGTGCACGGCACGCGCAACGACAACGAGGAGACACGCCAATGAAGACCGAGAAGCTCGCCGCCATCGCCCGCACCACCCTGCTCGCCGCGCTGTTGGCGCTGGGCGGCGCGGCGCAGGCCCAGGACAAGCCGGTGGAATTGAAGATGTCGCATTGGGTGCCGCCCACGCACCCCACGCACAAGACCGCGCTGGCGTGGGCGCAGTCGGTGGAGAAGGCTTCCGGCGGCACGATCAAGGTGGCGGTGTTCCCGGCGCAGCAGCTGGGCAAGGCCTTCGACCACTACGACATGGCGACCAAGGGCATCGCCGATTTCGCGTTCGTCAACGTGGGCTACCAGGCCGGCCGGCACGTCGTGGCCAGCATGATCCAGCTGCCCTTCATGGTCGCCAACGCCGACGGCGGCTCGCGCGCCTTCGACGAGTGGTACCGTGGCCATGCCGAGCGCGACATGCCCGGCGTGAAGATGTGCATGGCCTTCGTGCACGATCCCGGCACGCTGCATTCGCGCACCCGCATCAGTTCCCCGGACCAGCTCAAGGGCATGAAGATCCGCCCGGCGCAATCGGGCGTGGCCGAATGGATGCGTGCGCTGGGCGCCACCAACGTCACCGTGTCCGCGCCCGAAGCGCGCGAAGCGCTGGAGCGCGGCGTGGCCGACGCGCTGACCTTCCCGTGGGAGTCGGTGTACCTCTTCGGCTTGGACAAGGTGACCCGGTTCCACATCGACGCCAAGATGTACGTGACGGGCTTCGCATGGCTCATGAACCCGGCCAAGTACGCCGCGATGTCACCCGCCCAGAAGAAGGTCATCGACGACCATTGCAACGGCGAATGGGCGCAGCGCAACGGCCGCGAGTGGGGCGAGGTCGAAGCGGGCGGTCGCGCAAAGACGTTGTCGAACTCCACGCACACGGTGGTGCAACTGTCGCCTGCCGAACTGGACGCCTGGCGCAAGTCGGCCGCCCCGGTGGTGGGCGCGTGGTCCGACGAAGCCAAGAAGGCCGGCCATGATCCGCAGGCGTTGATCGACGAATTCCAGCGCGTGCTCACCAAGCACGGCGCCCGGCTCTGACCCGCGGCCACCGCGATGGAACGCTCTTTCGCCAGCGAGATCGAGTCGCTCAAGCTGGGCGCCGGCCAGGTGTTCGAGGGCGAGGGCATCCTCGCGGTCACCAAGGCGCTGCTGCAGGCGGGCGTGTCCTACGTGGGCGGCTACCAGGGTGCGCCGGTGTCGCACCTGCTGGACGTGATGGTGCAGGCGCGCGACTACCTCGACACGCTGGGCGTGCATGTCGAGGCCTGCACCAACGAGGCGTCGGCGGCGGCGCTGCTGGGCGCGTCGGTGCACTATCCGGTGCGCGGCGCGGTCACCTGGAAATCCATCGTGGGCACCAACGTGGCGGCCGACGCGCTGTCCAGCCTGGCGTCCACGGGGGTGACCGGCGGGGCGCTGATCGTGTCGGGCGGCGACTACGGCGAGGGCGCCTCGGTGGTGCAGGAACGCACCCATGCCTTCGCGATGAAGTCGTCCATGTGGCTGCTGGATCCGCGGCCCAGCCTGCCCAACATCGTGCGCATGACCGAGGCCGCCTTCGAGTTGTCGGAGGCGTCTTCCACGCCGGTCATCATGGAGCTGCGCATCCGCGCCTGCCACTTGCGCGGCCAGTTCGAGTGCGAGGACAACCGCGCACCGACGGTGTCGTCGCGCGCCCCGCTGGCCGAGCCGGCGCCGTTCTCGTACCCCAAGCTGGCGCATCCCCCGGTCACCTTCGCGCACGAGCGCGCCAAGCTCGAGGAGCGCCTGCCCGCCGCGCGCCGGCACGTGGTGGCCCACGCGCTGAACGAATGCTTCGACGCCGAGGCCCTGTCCAGTGGCGCGCCGCTGGTCGACGTGGGCATCGTGGTGCAGGGCGGGCTCTACAACGCGGTGGTGCGCGGGCTGCAGTCGCTGGGCCTGGCCGACACGCTGGGGCGCGCCCGCGTCCCGGTGCTGTGCCTCAACGTCGTGCATCCGCTGGTCCCGGAGCAGTTCACGGCCTTCTGCGCGGGCAAGCGCGCCGTGCTGGTGGTCGAGGAAGGCAGTCCGGAATTCATCGAGAAGGACCTGATCGTCGCGCTGCGGCGCGCCGACCTGCAGACCGAGGTCGACGGCAAGTCCTTCCTGTCCGCCTACGGCGAATACACGGGCGACCTGGTGCGGCGCGGCTTGCGCGACTGGCTCGCGCATCGCGGCCACGGGGCGGCCTGCGACCCGCGGGGCGCGGCGCAGGTCGATGCGCTGGAGCGGCGCCGCGCGCGGGCGCGCGAGCTGCTCGCCGAACCGGTGCCCGCCAGACCGCCGGGCTTTTGCGTCGGTTGTCCCGAGCGCCCCGTGTTCTCGGCGATGAAGCAGGTGCGCGAGGACATCGGCGAGATGCACGTGGCCGCCGACATCGGCTGCCATGCGTTGGCCACGTTCGAGCCTTTCTCGATGGGCCACACCATCCTCGGCTACGGCATGAGTCTGGCCGCCGCGGCCGGCGTGGGGCCGATCCAGGCGCGCCGGCCCGTCGCGGTGATGGGCGACGGGGGCTTCTGGCACAACGGCTTGCTGTCGGGCGTGGCATCCAACCTGCTCAACCGCGGCGACGGCGTGTTGATCGTGATGAAGAACGGCTACACGTCGGCCACCGGCACGCAGGACGTGGTGTCCACGCCCACCGAAGACGCGCGGCGCGACGCGGGTGCGGGCAGCGCCACCGCCACCGACGACGTCATCGAGCGCACCTTGCAGGGCATGGGCGTGAAGTGGCTGCGCACGGTCCATACCTACCGCGTGGCCGAAATGAAGCGCACCTTCACCGAGGCGATGACCACCGCCGAGCCCGGCCTCAAGGTGATCGTGGCCGAGGGCGAGTGCCAGCTGGAGCGCCAGCGGCGCATCCGGCCGCAGGTGGCCGCGCAGCTGGCCGCGGGCGAGCGCGTGGTGAAGGTCCGCTACGGGGTCGACGAAGACGTCTGCACCGGCGACCACGCCTGCGTGCGATTGTCGGGCTGCCCGGCGCTGACGGTGCGCGACGCGGCCGATCCGCTGCGCGTCGACCCGGTGGCGCATGTCACCTCAGACTGCGTGGGCTGCGGCCTGTGCGGCGAGAACGCGCATTCCGCCGGACTGTGCCCGAGCTTCCACCGCATCGAAGTGGTCCAGAACCCGACGCGGCGGGACCGCGCGGCCGAAGCCGTGCGCGGCTGGTTGCGGCGTGCGCTCTTCCGCCTGACGGCGCCCCGTGGGGCGCGCGCGTGAACGTCGCCACGCGCTCGGCCACGCCGGAGCCGATCAAGCTGCTGCTGCTGGCGCTGGGCGGCGAGGGCGGCGGCGTGCTCGCCGACTGGATCGTCGACACCGCGCGCGCGCAGGGGTTGCCCGTGCAGGCCACCTCGGTGCCGGGCGTCGCGCAGCGCACCGGCGCCACGTCCTATTACCTGGAGCTGTTGCCCGCGCCGATGGTCGACCGCGAAGGCCGCGCCCCGGTGTTCTGCCTGTCGCCCACGTCGGGCGACCTGGACCTGGTGGTGTCCTCCGAACTGCTGGAGACGGCACGCGCGCTGGAGCGCGGACTGCTGGACGAGACGCGTACCGTGCTGATCTCGTCCACCGGCCGCGCCCTGACGGTGGCGGAGAAGATGCAGCAGGCCGACGGCCGCTTCGACCTCGGCCGCATCGAACGAGCCGCGCAGGCGCTGTCGCGCGAGGCGGTGCTGTTCGACATGCAGGCCGAGGCGCGCGCGGCGGGCACCGTGATCTCTTCGGTGCTGTTCGGCGCCATCGCCGCCAGCGGGCTGCTGCCGCTGCCGCGCGCCGCGTGCGAAGCGACGATCCGCGGCTCCGGCCGGGGCGTGGCGCAAAGCCTGGCGGGGTTCTCGCGCGGCTTCGATGGCTTCGTCCGCGCCCGCGTTGCACGGTCGGCGCCGGGCACGGGCACGGGCACGGGCACGGGCACGGGCACCGGCGCGGGTGCGGGTGCGGGCACGGGCCAGCGCGCGCGCGGCGAAGAACCGTTGGACACCCTCGTCGCGCTCGGGCGCGCGCGGTTGGCCGACTACCTGGACGAGGCGTACGCCGAGCTCTACGTGTCGCGCATCGCCCGCATCGCGCAGGCCGAACGCCATGCCGGTTCGGCGGGCCTGCTCGCGACGGGAACGACGGACTCCAGCGTCGGCCCGCCCGCGGACGACCTGCCGGCCACGCGCGCGGCCGCGCGGTTCCTGGCGCTCTGGATGGGCTACGAGGACGTCGTGCGCGTCGCCGACCTGAAGACGCGTCCGCAACGCTTCGAGCGCATCCGGGCCGACATGCACGCACAGGACCATGAGCCGGTGGTCGTGCGCGAATACCTCAAGCCGCGGGCCGAGGAGATCGCTGCGGTGCTGCCGCCGCTGGCCGCGCGCCTGCTGCGCGGCGTGGCCGCCCGCCGCGCCGGCCACGGTTCCGACGGCATCCGGCTGTCGACCACGTCGCTGCACGGCTTGGCGGCGCTTCGACTGCTCGCCGCGTTGCGGCCGTTGCGTCGACGCTCTACGCGCTTCGCGCTGGAGCAGGCGCGCATCGAGCGCTGGATGGCGGCGCTGCTTTCGGCCCTGCCTGCCGGCCCCCGTTCGCTGGGCGCCGCCGCGGCCGACACGGCGCTGGCGCTCGAGATCGCCCGCCTGCCGCGGCTGCTCAAGGGCTACGGGGACACGTGGGCACGCGGCGAGCGCGCCTTCGACGCCATCGTGCAGGCCCTGGCCGAGCCGCCGTTGCGCGCCGGCGAGACGCCTGCCGAGCGGGCTGCCGCCATCGCGGAGGCGCACCGCGCCGCGCTCGCCGATCCGCAAGGCCGCGCGCTGGCGCAACGGCTCGGGCAGCCCGCGCCCGAGCCCAAGCCCCAGCCCGTCCGCTTTGTGGCGCGCGCGACCTCGCGCGGTGCGGGCCGCTGAGCCGCGCCGGCCCCGACTCCCTCCCATCCGCCCCGACGCCATGGATCGCACCGTCGACACGATCGAACGCCTGGCAGGGCTTTCCCTGCTGGTGGTGGCCACGCTCACCTTCGCGATGGTGATCCTGCGCAAGTTCTTCGGCACCACCATTCCCGACTGGTACGACCTGTCCCGGTTGCTGCAGGGCATCGCCATCTTCTGGGGCATCGCCTGCGCCTGCTGGCGCAACGGGCACATCAGCGTCGACCTGCTGTGGGAAAGCGCGAGCCGGGCAGGGCGCCGGCGGATCGACTTGCTGGCCACGGCGGTGTTGCTGGTGTTCGTGGCGTCGCTCGCCTTCATCGCCGGACAGGCCGCGCTGGAGTCGCGCGGGCAGGGGCTGCGCACCTCGGACCTTCGCCTGCCACAGTGGCCGTTCTATCTGGTGGGCGCCGTGGGGCTGGCCGCGGCGGCGTGGCTCGCGCTGCTGCGCCTCGTGCGATTGTGGAGCGGCGGGCGCACGGGCGACGCCGCGCGCGCGGCGCCTGGAGAGGACCCCCGGGCCGCCACGGTCGCGACCGAGGTGGCGCGATGAGCGGCGCATGGGTCGCCACTTTCGGCTTCGTGCTGATGTTCGCGCTGATGTTCGCGCGCGTGCCGATCGGCGCGGCGATGGGCATCGCCGGCGTGGTGGGCTACGGGTTGGTGGGCGGCTGGGGGCCGGCGTTCGCGATGCTGGGGCAGGTGCCGTGGTCGGTGGTCACCGACTACAGCTTCTCCGTGATCCCGATGTTCGTCCTCATGGGGGCGTTCACGTCGGCGGCCGGCATGAGCACGGACCTCTTCCGCGCGGGCGAGACCTGGTTCGGGCATCGGCGCGGCGGGCTGGCCATCGGCACGGTCTTCGCCTGCGGCGGCTTCGCCGCGATCAACGGGTCCTCGGTGGCCACGGCCGCCACGATGACGACCGTGGCCCTGCCCGAGATGCGGCGCGGAGGCTACGCCCCCGGCTTCGCCGCCGGCGTCATCGCCGCGGGCGGCACCATCGGCATCATGATTCCGCCCAGCGTCATCTTCATGCTGTACGGGATCATGACCGACACGGACATCGCCAAGCTGTTCTTCGCCGGCGTGGTGCCCGGGCTCATGGCGATCGCCATGTACGCGGCCACCGTGTCGCTCGTGGGCGTGTTCCGTCCCGACTGGATGCCGCGCGGGCAGCGCCACGGCTGGGGCGAGCGCCTGCGCAGCCTACGCAACGTCTGGCCGGTGGCGCTGCTCTTCGGCTTCGTGCTGGGGGGCATGTACGCGGGCTTCTTCACGACCACCGAAGCCGCGGGCATGGGCGCGATGGGCGCGCTGATCCTGGGCGTGGCGCGCGGCCGGCTCGACCGGCGCCAGCTGATGGACTGTCTGGTCGACGCGCTGAAGGTGACCGCGTCCATCTTCGTGGTGGTGATCGGCGCGTATCTCTTCGGCTACTTCCTGACCATCACCCAGACCACGCAGTCGCTGGTGGCGTGGCTGGCCGGGCTGCCGGTGGGGCCGTACGGCGTGCTGGCCCTGATCCTGGTCGGCTACCTGGTCCTGGGGGCCGTCATGGACGAGCTGGCGATGATCCTGCTCACCGTGCCGATCGTCTTCCCCGTGATCGTGCAGCTGGGCTTCGACCCGGTGTGGTTCGGCGTCGTCATCGTCATGGCGGTCACGCTGGGCATGATCTGCCCGCCGGTCGGCATCAACGTGTTCGTGATCAACTCCATCGCGACCGACGTGAGCCTGTCCCGCATCTATCGCGGCGTGATGCCCTTCATCGCGTCGGACATCCTGCGGCTTATCATCCTGTGCGCATTCCCGGCGCTGAGCCTGGCGCTTCCGGCCGCCATGGACCAGCCGATCGGGCAGGTGCTGCGCTCGCTGATAGGCCTGTGAACACAACGACATCGAACCGGAGACCCACAAGATGGCCGCCAACCCCGCCCGCCGACCCCCGTTCCGTGCCGACCACGTCGGCAGCTTCCTGCGTCCCAAGGCGCTGCTCGACGCTCGCGCGGAGTATCAGGCCGGCCGCATCGACGCGCAGGCGCTGCGCGCCGTCGAGGACGAGGCCATCCGCGGCGTCGTGAAGTTCCAGGAGGACCTGGGCCTGCAGGCGATCACCGACGGCGAGTTCCGCCGCACCTACTTCCACATCGACTTCCTCACCCAGCTGGAAGGCGTGGAGACCAAGGGCGGGATCGCCGTCAGCTTCCACAGCAACGCGGGCAACGTCGACTTCGCGCCGCCGATCATGCACGTGCCCGCCAAGGTGCGCCACGTCAAGCCGATCCAGCGCGCCGACTTCGAGTTCCTGAAGTCGGTCACTAGCCGCACGCCCAAGGTCACCATCCCGTCGCCCACCATGCTGCACTTCCGCGGGGGCCGCGGCGCGATCAGCAAGGAGGCTTACCCCGACATGGAGCAGTTCTACGAGGACATCGCCGCGGCCTACCGCGCCGAGCTCAAGGACCTGGCCGACGCCGGCTGCCGCTACGTGCAGCTGGACGACACCAACCTCGCGTACCTGTGCGACACGAAGATGCGCGAGGGCGCGCGCGCGCGCGGCGACGACCCGGACGAGCTGCCGCGCCGCTACGCGCGCCTGATCAACGCGGCCATCGCCGACAAGCCCGCCGACATGACGGTGTGCGTCCACCTGTGCCGCGGCAACTTCAAGAGCGCCTGGGCAGCCGAGGGCGGCTACGAGCCGGTGGCCGAGGTGCTTTTCAACGAGCTGGCCGTGGACGGCTACTTCCTGGAATACGACGATGCCCGCAGCGGCGACTTCGCGCCGTTGCGGCACGTCCCGAAGGGCAAGACCGTGGTGCTGGGGCTGGTGAGCACCAAGCTCGGCCAGCTCGAGGACAAGGCCGACATCCGCCGCCGCATCGACGAGGCCGCCAAGTTCATGCCGCTGGAGCAGATGGCGCTGTCGCCGCAATGCGGCTTCTCCAGCACGGTGCACGGCAACGACATCGCGGTCGAGGCGCAGGCGGCCAAGCTGCGGCTGGTCCTCGATGTCGCGCGCGACGTGTGGGGCGACGCCTGACATGAAGCGACCGATGGATCGTCGCGCGGCCCTGGGTGCGCTGGCCGCGCTGGGCTTGGCGGCGGCCGCCACGCCGCGCGGGGCGCGGGCGCAAGACGCCTGGCCCAACCGCCCGGTGCGCTTGATCGTGCCCTTCGCGGCGGGCGGGCCGACCGACACGGTGGCGCGCCTGCTGGCGCAGCGCATGCAGGAGATCTGGCGCCAGCCGGTGGTGGTCGAGTACAAGCCCGGCGCGGGCACCGTGATCGGGACGGACTTCGTGGCCAAGTCGGCGCCCGACGGCTACACGCTGGGCATGGCGATCAGCGCGCACATGATCAACCCGGCGCTGCAGCAGAACCTGCCGTACGACACCCGGCGCGACCTGGTCGGCGTGTCGCAGCTGGCGATGGCGCACTTCGGGCTGTTCGCGCATCCGTCCTTTCCGGCCAACACGGTGGCCGAGCTGGTGGCGCACGCCAAGCGCAACCCGGGCACCCTGTCCTACGCCACGCCCGGCAACGGCACCGGCACGCACTTGGCTGGGGAGATGCTCAAGCACGCCGCCGGCATCGACATGGTGCACATCCCCTACAAGGGCAGCGCACCGGCGCAACAGGACGTGATCGGCGGGCGGGTGCCGCTTTTGTTCGACGTGCTGTTCTCGGCCATGCCCTTCGTCAAGCAGCAGCGGCTCAAGGTGATCGCGCTGTCCAGCCCCCGGCGTGCGGCCAGCGACCCGGCCATTCCGCTGATCGCGGAAGCCGTGCCGGGCTTTGCCGCGATGAGCATCATCGGCGTGGTGGCGCCGGCCGGCGTCCCGCGCGAATTGGTTCGGCGCATCGGCGGCGACATCGGCCGGGCGGTCAAGTCGTCCGAGCTGACCGAACGCATGACCACCCTGGGCATGGAGCCGGTGGGCTCGTCGCCCGAGGAATACGATGCGCTGATCCGCACCGAGATCGACAAGTGGGCGCAGGTGGTTCGCACCGCCGGCATCCGCATCGAGTGACCCGCCAAGGGCCCGACGCGAGGAGGAGACGACATGAGCTTGCTGACCCTGCGTGAACTGCACCCGGGCTTCGCCGCCGAGGCGAGCGGCATCGACCTGTCCGAGCCGCTGGACGCCGACGGCGCACGCGCCATCGAGGCGGCGATGGACCGCCACGGCGTGCTGGTCTTCAGAGGCCAGCAGCTGGACCAGGACCAGCAGATGCGCTTCGCCGAGGCGATGGGCCCGCTGGACGTGGGCTTCGGCCGCTTCCGGAAGACCCACCATCGCTTTAAGCACGAAGCGCTGGCCGACATGTCCAACGTGGGGCCGGACGGCGAGCTGGTGTCGCGCGACCATCCGAAGATCGTCGGCAACATCGCCAACCAGCTCTGGCACAGCGACAGCTCCTTCCAGCGACCGCGGGCCAAGTACTCGATGCTGTATTCGGTGGTGGTGCCGAACGAGGGCGGCCAGACCGAGTTCGCGGACCTGCGCGCCGCGCACGACGCCTTGCCGCCGGAGTTGCTGGAGCAGGTGCAGGGGCGCTTCGCGGAGCATTTCGCGCTGCATTCACGCTTCCTGCTGGGCGACACCAACTACAACGAGGCGCAGCGGGCGCTGATGCCGCCGGTGTGCTGGCCGCTGTCCCAGACCCACCCCGGTTCGGGCCGCAAGGTGCTGTACGTGGGCATCCACGCGCAATCGGTGGTGGGCATGACGCTGCCCGAAGGCCGCATGCTGATCATGGACCTGCTGGAGCACGCCACCCAGCGCGCCTTCGTCTACCGCCACGAATGGCGGGTGGGCGACCTGGTCATGTGGGACAACACCGCGACGGTGCACCGGGGCCGCCGGTACGACTTCTCCCGACGCCGGGAGCTGCGCCGTTCGACCACGCTCGAAACCGTCGAGCCGGTCGAGGCGCGAGACCCTCCACCCGCGGCCGACGTCCGACGCGCGCCGGCCGAGACGCACGCGGCGTCTTGAGCCGCCCACCCGCCACGCGCCGCCCCGCAGCCTCCGCATCCGATCGCCGACCAACCCCCCGTCTCGAACCCCGAAGGAGAGCCACTCCATGTTCCAGCCCGACCGCCGACGCGCCCTGCGCGCCACCGCCGCCCTGGGCGCGGCCGCGATGCTTCCCCTGTCCGCCCGGGCCCAGCAGGCGCCCGCCATCGAGACCGCCCGGATACTGGTGGGGTTCGCCGCCGGCGGCACCACGGACGTGATGGCCCGGCGCCTGGCCGACCGGTTGCGCGGCAACTACGCGCGCACGGCCGTGGTGGACAACCGCGCGGGCGCGGGTGGCCGCGTCGCGATCGAGTTGCTCACGACCGCCGCGCCGGACGGCACGACGCTGCTGCTGACGCCGTGCTCGATGATGTACATCTACCCGCACATCTACACGAAGCTGTCCTACGACCCCTTCGTGGACGTGACGCCGGTGTCGCAGACCTGCTCGACCGTGTTCGCGCTGGGCGTGGGGCCCGCGGTGCCGGACTCGGTGCGCACCGTGCGCGACTTCATGGCCTTCGCCAAGGCCAACCCCGACAAGGCCACGTACGGATCGCCCGCCGCCGGCTCGACGCCGCACTTCGTGGGCGCGCTGATCGAGCGGGCCGCCGGCACCGAGATCCGCCACGTGGCCTTCCGCGGCTCGCAGCCGGCCATCGTCGACATGATGGGCGGGCAGGTGTCGGCCGTGTCGGCCCCGGTGGGCGAGTTCCTGCCGCACATGAAGACCGGCAAGGTCCGCATCCTCGCCACGTCCGGGGCGCAGCGCACCCGATTCGCGCCGGACGTGCCCACCTTCACGGAGCAGGGGCACCGCGAGATGGAGGCGACCGAGCCCTACGCCGTGTTCCTGCCCGGCAAGGCGTCGCCCGAGGTGCTGCAGCGCGCGAACGCGGCGGTGCGCGCCGCGGCCGCCTCGCCCGAGTTCGCCGAAGGCATCGCGCAGATGGGCCTGGAGGCGGTGTCGAACACGCCGGCCGACCTCAGCCGGCTGATCCGCACCGAACACGACCGTTGGGGCCCGGTGGTGAAGACCATCGGCTTCAAGGCCGATTCCTGATCGAGCAAGGTCCGCAGGGACGCGAACCGGCAATGCGCGCGCTCAGGCGGGGTAGAGCGCCCCCAGCACCCTAGGCCCGCGCGCGCCGGTCACCTCGGGCACGTTCGCTGGCCGCCCGGCCAGGTGTTCGTGCGCGAGCCAGGCGAAGGCGAGCGCCTCGACCGCCTGTGCCGGCACGCCGGCCGTGTCGGAGGCCGCGACCGGCACGGGTGCCATCAGCGCGGCGAGCCGGTCGACCAATGCGGCATTGGCGGCACCGCCACCGCAAAGCAGCACACGGTCCGGTGCGCCGGCGGTGCACGCCTGGGCCACGGTGCGCACGGTGTATTCGAGCAAGGTGGCCTGCACGTCGGCGGGTGCGGCGTCGCGGCCCGCGGGGTTCCGAGCCGCCGCCTGCGCGATCCGCGCGTCGAGCCATCCCAGGTTGAAGAGATCGCGGCCCGTGCTCTTGGGGGGCGGCTCGGCCAACCAGGGCTCAGCCATCAGCGTCGCCAGCAGGCCGGGCAGGACCTGCCCGGAGGCCGCCCAGCGTCCGTCGGCGTCATAGGCCCGGTTCAGGTGCCGCTCGCACCAACCGTCCATCAGCACGTTGGCGGGGCCGCAGTCCCAGCCGCGCGGCGGCTCGCCCGGCACCAGCACGCTGACGTTGGCGATCCCGCCCAGGTTCACGACGACGCGACGCTCGCGCACGTCGCCGAACGCACGCGCATGGAAGGGCGGCACCAGCGGCGCGCCCTGGCCGCCAGCGGCCACGTCACGGCTGCGCAGGTCGGCCACCACGGCGATGCCGCTGCGCTCGGCCAATCGGGCCGGGGCGTTGATCTGGATCGTCCAGCCTTGGTCCGGCCGGTGGCGCACGGTCTGGCCGTGCGCGCCGATGGCGGCCACGTCGCCCACACGGACGCGGGCGGTGCGCAGCAGATCGGCAACGGTGTCCGCGTAGAGATCGGCGAGCGCGTTGGCGGCGCGGGCCGCCCGGGCGAGTTCGTCCGGCCCTGGCGCCTGCAGTGCCGAGAGATCGGCGCGCAGTGCCGCCGGCATCGGCCGTGAGGCCAGGCCTTCGCAGACGAAGCCGGGGGCCGGCAAGCGGTCGTCGAAGCGCGCGAGCGCCGCATCGACCGCGTCCATGCTGGTGCCGGACATCAGCCCGATGCAGCGCACCGCGGCAGCGCCTTACTCGAAGCGCGCGACGCGCACCGCGTCCAGCAGACCCAAGCGATGGCGGACGTCCGACAGCGCCTGCAGGTAGCGGCCGCGCTCGGTGCCGTCCAGGGGGCGTGCGCCGGGGAAGTCGACGGATTGCGGGTCGACGTGCTCGCCTTTGACGCGGAACTCGAAGTGCAGGTGCGGGCCGGTGGCCCAGCCGGTGGTGCCGACTTCGCCGATCAACTCGCCTTGCGCCACCGGCTGGCCCACGCGCAACTGGGGCGCGAAGGCGTTGAGGTGCGCGTAGAGGGAGGTGACTTCGTTGTGGTGGCGCACCACCACGACGTTGCCGTATCCGCGCTGCACGCCCATGTATTCGACCGTGCCGTCGCCGACGGTGCGCACCTTGGTGCCGACCGGGGCGGCGTAGTCGATGCCCTTGTGCGCGCGCAGTTCGTTCCAGATCGGATGCATGCGCTCTTGTTCGAAGCCGGAGCTGACGCGCGTGTATTCCAGCGGCGCGCGCAGGAAACCCTGCCGCAGGCTCTTGCCGTCGAAGCCGAAGTATTCGCCGCGCCCGCCGGGACGCTCGAACCACATCGCCTGGTAGCGGCGGCCCGCGTTGACGAACTCGGCGGCCAGCACGCGCCCGGCGCGGGGCGCATCGAGGCTGCCGGCCAGTTGCACGGTCTCGTACACCACGCGGAGCTGGTCGCCCCGGCGGACCTGGCGCCAGAAATCGACCTGGTGGCCGAAGATGTCCGCCACCTGCTCGGCGACATCGTCCGGGATGCCGGCGGTGTCGATGGCGGCGAAGAGCGTCGTGCGGACGTCGGTGGCGCGCATGGCGACCGCGCGCAGCACTTCGGCCGCTTCGACCTTGGCGACCCAGCCGTCGGCGGAGCGCTTGACCACCAGGCGGCGGGCCTGGCCGTCGAATTCCATCGGGCGCTCGGCGTAATGCAGCGCCAGCAGGCGCCCCGAGGCGTCCAGCCGGGCGTCCAGCGTGCGGCCCGGCACGGGCGCCATTAGTTGCCGCGCGACCGGATCGCGGCGGACGAAGTCCAGCAGCCCGCCGTCGTCGGACAGGCCGACGCGGTCCAGCAGCACGGCCAACGTGTCGCCCCGCTGGATGCGCTCGTGGCGCTCGAAGAGGGCCTCGTCGCTGGTGCCGACGGCGAGCTGGTCGGCGGGCGCGGCCTCGAGCACCGTCTCTTCCTGCGGAAGAGACGATTCGTCGATCGGGCCCACGGCGACGGCGGCTGCCGCTGCGAGCGTGAGCACTGTCGCGACCGCGGCCACGAGCCGGCGATGGGTGATTTCAAAAGGCAATAGAGAGGCCCCCATGATGTCGCGCAGGCTACAATCCGCAGCCCCACGCGCGGGTGCCGGCCCGATGTGTGGTGGTCAGGCTGGACCGGCCGGCGCTTCGAAAAGTCGGCGGATTATACATGAGCGCCCCGACGGTCAAGCGCGGCCGCCAGGCGGTAAAACCCGATGGATCAAGTACTTGGAATGAGTTTCCAGCCGGCTGTCAAGCTTTCCTCGAACAGCGCCGAGCCGGCCTGGCCAGTCACGGATTCCGTGCGCCATGCCATGGCCGTCAGCCTGCGGGGCTGCGAGGAGCTGCTGGTCCAGGCCGACTGGCAGCGCAAGCTCGCGCGCAGCGCCGCCACCGGACAGCCGCTTCGGATCAAGTTGGGGCTGGATCCCACCGCACCGGACCTGCACCTGGGCCACACGGTGGTGCTCAACAAGATGCGTCAGCTCCAGGAACTGGGCCACACGGTCATCTTCCTGATCGGCGACTTCACCTCCATGATCGGCGACCCGTCGGGCCGCAACGCGACGCGTCCACCGCTGACCCGCGAGCAGATCGAGGAGAACGCGCGCACCTACTTCGCCCAGGCCAGCCTGGTGCTGGACGCCGCACGCACCGAGATCCGCTACAACTCAGAATGGAGCGACCCGCTGGGCGCGCGCGGCATGATCCAGCTGGCCGCGCGCTACACGGTCGCGCGCATGATGGAGCGCGACGACTTCGCCAAGCGCTTCAAGGGCGGCGTGCCGATCTCGGTGCACGAATTCCTCTACCCGCTGATGCAGGGCTACGACTCGGTGGCGCTCGAGGCCGACCTGGAGCTCGGCGGTACCGACCAGAAGTTCAACCTGCTGGTCGGACGGGAACTGCAGAAGGAATACGGCCAGGAGCCGCAATGCATCCTGACGATGCCGTTGCTGGAAGGCCTGGACGGCGTCGACAAGATGTCGAAGTCCAAGAACAATTACGTCGGCATCACCGAGAGCCCGCAGCAGATGTTCGGCAAGATCATGTCGATCTCGGACGTGCAGATGTGGAAGTGGTACGACCTGCTGTCGTTCCGGTCGCTGGCGGACATCGAGGCGCTCAAGGCGCAAGCAGGGCAGGGGCGCAACCCTCGCGACATCAAGGTGGAACTGGCCCGCGAGATCGTGGCGCGCTTCCATTCGGCCGCCGACGCCGACCGTGCGAACGCCGAGTTCGACGCCCGGTTCCGACAAGGCGCGTTGCCCGAGGACATGCCGGAAGTGGCGGTGGCGGGCGCGCCGCTGGGAATCGCCGCGCTGCTCAAGGCGGCTGGCTTGGCGCCCTCGACCACCGAGGCGGTCCGCAACATCGAGCAGGGCGGCGTCAAGGTGGATGGCGCCACCGTGTCCGACCGCTCGCTCAAGCTGGTCGCGGGCCGCTACGTGGTGCAGGTGGGCAAGCGGCGTTTCGCGCGGGTCACGCTCGGTCCGGCGCCCGCCGAGTCTTGATCGCGCTGATCCAGAGGGTGTCGGCCGCCTCGGTGCGGGTGCGCCAAGCCGACGCGCCCACGCGGGTGGTGGGCGAGATCGGTGCCGGCCTGCTCGCCCTGGTCTGCGCCGAGCGTGGCGACACCGAGCGCGAGGCGGACCGGCTGCTGGAAAAGCTGCTGTCCTACCGCGTCTTTGCGGACGACGCAGGGCGCATGAACCGAAGCCTGCGCGACATCGGCGGCGACCTGCTGGTGGTCTCCCAATTCACGCTGGCCGCCGACACCAACACCGGCACGCGGCCCAGCTTCACGCCCGCGGCCGATGCCGACACCGGCCGGCGGCTCTACGAGCGCTTCGCGGATCGAGCGCGGGCCCTGGCGCCCGCCGCGGTCGCGACGGGCGAGTTCGGGTCCGACATGCAAGTGGCGCTGGTCAACGAGGGGCCGGTCACCTTCTGGCTGCGCGTGGCGCCCCCGCACCCACGCACCGAACCGAGCATCGCCGCGCCTTGAGCAGTACCGAACTGATCCTGGTCCGCCACGGCGAGACGGCCTGGAACCGCGCGCGCCGCATCCAGGGGTCGATCGACATCCCGCTGTCGCCGGTGGGCGAGGCGCAGGCGCTGGCGGCCGCCCGCCGGCTGGCGGCCGAGCGCATCGACGCGCTCTGGAGCAGCGACCTGTCGCGCGCGCGGCAGACCGCCGAGCCGATCGCGCAGGCCCTGGGGCTCACGCCCATCGTGGACGCACGACTGCGCGAGCGCATGTACGGCGACTTCGAAGGACGCGACCACGACACGTTGGCGCGCGACTTCGCCGAGGCGTACGCCCGCTTGAGGTCGCGCGATCCCGCCTTCGCGCTGCCGGGCGGCGGCGAATCACTGGCCGTGTTCCACGCGCGCAGCCACGAAGTGCTCAGCGACATCGCCCGGCGGCATCCCGGCCAACGCGTCGCCATCGTCACCCATGGCGGCGTGCTGGACAACGCCTGGCGGATCGGGGCCGGGTTGCCGCTGGACCTGCCGCGCCGGGTGGAGATGCTCAACGCGAGCCTGAACCGGATCCGGCTGGAGGGCGGGCGTTGGTCGATCGTCGGTTGGGCCGATGTCGCCCATCTGGACGCCAGCCTGGACGAGGTCGACGGCGGCCCGGCTGGTAGAATTCCACCGCCCGCGTGACTGGCGAAAGGGCCGGCATGCCCGCCGGCTCGGGTGGTCACACCGTGGAGCGCGGGTGCAGTGTCGCGGTCGGTCGCGCCTGGGGTCTCCAGGCTGCTCTCCGGTCTCTCGGCCGCTGCCTGCCGCTCGCCTGGGCCGTGCCGACGCTCCACCGACTCCCGCTGCTCGCGTGGCCGGGTCGTCGTCGGCGCCCAACCCGTGTCCACAGGAGCCGCATCCCATGTTCGACCGAAGCCAGACCATCGACCGCGTCGACCCCGAGCTCTGGGCCGCCATCGAGGCCGAGAACCGCCGCCAGGAAGAGCACATCGAGCTGATCGCGTCCGAGAACTACGCGAGCCCCGCCGTCATGGCGGCGCAAGGCAGCCAGCTCACCAACAAGTACGCCGAAGGCTACCCCGGCAAGCGCTACTACGGCGGTTGTGAATTCGTCGACGTGGCCGAGACGTTGGCCCTGGACCGCGTCAAGCGCCTGTTCGGCGCCGATGCCGCCAACGTGCAGCCCAACTCGGGCTCGCAGGCCAACCAGGCGGTGTTCATGGCGCTGGCCAAGCCCGGCGACACGATCATGGGCATGAGCCTGGCCGAGGGCGGGCACTTGACGCACGGCTCGCCGGTCAACATGTCGGGCAAGTGGTTCGACGTGGTGTCCTACGGGCTGAACGAGCGCGAGGAGATCGACTACGACGCGATGGAGCGACTGGCGCACGAGCGTCGACCGCGCATCATCATCGCCGGCGCCTCGGCTTACGCGCTGCGGATCGACTTCGAGCGCTTCGCCCGCGTGGCCAAGGACGTCGGCGCGTATTTCCTGGTCGACATGGCGCACTACGCGGGCCTGATCGCGGGCGGCGCCTACCCCAACCCGGTGCCGCATGCGGACGTGGTCACGTCCACCACGCACAAGAGCCTGCGCGGCCCGCGTGGCGGCATCATCCTGATGAAGGCCGAGCACGAGAAGGCGATCAACAGCGCCATCTTCCCCGGCCTGCAGGGCGGCCCCCTGATGCATGTGATCGCGGCCAAGGCGATCGCCTTCAAGGAAGCGCTCGAGCCGGGCTTCGCCGACTACCAGCGGCAAGTGGTGAAGAACGCCCAGGCGCTGGCCGAGGCCCTGATCGCGCGCGGGCTGCGCATCGTGTCGGGCCGCACCGAGAGCCACGTCATGCTGGTGGATCTGCGCGCCAAGAACATCACCGGAAAGGCCGCCGAGGCGGCGCTGGGCCAGGCGCACATCACGTGCAACAAGAACGCCATCCCCAAGGATCCGGAAAAGCCTTTCGTCACCAGCGGGATCCGCCTGGGAACGCCTGCGATGACCACGCGCGGCTTCGGCGAGGCCGAGGCGCGCCAGGTCGGGTCGCTGATCGCGGACGTGCTGGATGCGCCGGCCGATGCCGACAACCTGGCGCGCGTGCGGGAGAAGGTGGCGGGGTTGACTTCGCGGTTTCCGGTTTATCGCTGAGGGGTTGCGCGAGGCCTGCGCGGGCGCGCCGTCCGGGCGGGCGCGGAGGGGCTGCGCTCGCGCGCCGGTCTTCGCCGGCCCGCGAGTCGGCCGGGCGCAGGGCGGCGCGTGACATGAAATGCCGGGTCACTTCCGGCACGTGCGTCTGCGTGGCCGGCTCGCGCCCGGCCATTTCATCGGCGGGCCGAAGGCCCGCCGCACGCCCCGCCCAGGCCCGGCCGCTGGCCCCAACGCGCCCGCCCGGACGGCCCGCCCACGCAGGCCCCCTCACCAGGGGTGGCATGCCGCCGCAAAGCCTCGGCGGCGCGGTCGCGCTGAAGCGCAGCCCGCATTCTCCACGGTCCGAGGCTTCACCCCGGTGGCGCGCTACAGGCGGTGCAGGGGGCGTGGTCGGGCGCGGGTCGGTGCGGGGGCGTTGAGGCGAGCCGGGGCGCCTGGCGGTGCGCGGCGCGGCGCGCGTCAGCGCGACCGCGATGAAAGTCCGGGCGCGAGCCGCCCGCGCAGCCGCAGGCAACGCGAGTGACCCGGACCTTTCATGTCCGCGCGTGGCCTGCGCGCCCCGGAGGAGCGGGCCGGCGCAGGCCGGCCTGCGACCACTGCCTCTCCGCCCCCGCACCGACCCGCGCCCGACCACGCCCCACGCGCCACCAGCAGTCGAGCCCCAAGTGCCACCCCGTGAGAAAATGAACGGATGCGCTGTCCCTTCTGCAGTCACGACGACACCCAGGTGATCGACACCCGCGCCTCCGACGAGGGCGACTCGATCCGCCGGCGCCGCCGCTGCCCGGACTGCGACAAGCGCTTCACCACTTACGAACGCATCGAGCTGTCGCTGCCCGCGGTGGTCAAGAAGAACGGCAGCCGGGCCGATTACGACCGCGAGAAGCTGCGTGGATCGATGGCGCTGGCGCTGCGCAAGCGCCCGGTGCCGGCCGAGGCGGTCGATGCGGCGCTGGCCCGCATCGAGGACAAGCTGGTGAGCCTGGCGGTGCGCGAAGTCCCGAGCGAGCGCATCGGCGAACTGGTCATGCGCGAGCTCAAGAAGATGGACAAGGTGGCCTATGTCCGCTTCGCCTCGGTGTACCGCAGCTTCGAGGACGTCGACGCCTTCGCGGAGGCGATCCGGGAAGTCGGCTCGGCCGGCGCGCGCAAGGCACGGCGCTAGCCTCGTGTTCGAGCCCGCCGACCACGAACACATGCAGCGCGCGCTCGAGCTCGCGCGGCTCGGTCTTTGGACCACGACGCCCAATCCGCGCGTGGGCTGCGTGATCGTGCGCGAAGGGCGCGTGGTGGGCGAGGGCTGGCACCGGCGCACGGGCGAGCCCCATGCCGAGGCGCTCGCGCTGGTGGAAGCGGGTGACCGCGCCCGCGGCGCCACGGTCTACGTGACGCTCGAGCCCTGCAGCCATCACGGTCGCACGCCGCCTTGCGCGGATTCGCTCGCGCAGGCGGGCGTGGCGCGCGTCATCGCCGCGATGGAGGATCCGAACCCGCTGGTGTCGGGCAGCGGCCTGCAACGGCTGCGCGATGCCGGGGTGGACGTTCGCTGCGGCCTGCTCGCGCAGGAAGCCACCGAGCTCAACATCGGCTTCGTGTCGCGCATGACGCGCGGCCGTCCTTGGCTGCGCCTCAAGATGGCCGCCAGCCTGGACGGACGCACCGCGCTTCCCGACGGCCGCAGCCAGTGGATCACGGGCCCCGCGGCGCGGGCCGACGGCCACGCGTGGCGCGCGCGCGCCTGTGCGGTCCTGACCGGTGTGGGCACGGTGCGCGACGACGATCCGCAGCTGAGCGTGCGCGAGGTCGACACCGACCGGCAGCCGCTGCGCGTGGTGGTCGACAGCCGCTTCGAGATCCCGCTGGATGCGCGCGTGCTGCGCGGCGGCGGCACGCTCGTCGCGACGGTCGTCGGCAACCCGGACAAGGAAGCCGAGTTGCGCGACCGAGGCTGCGAGCTGCTGCGGCTGCCGCACGACCAGGGCAAGGTCGACCTGGATGCGCTGGTGTCGGCCCTGGCCGAGCGCGGCGTCAACGAGCTGCACGTCGAGGCCGGCGCCAAGCTGGCCGGCTCGTTCCTGCGCGCCAGCCTAGTGGACGAGATGCTGTTGTACGTCGCGCCGGCGCTGCTCGGCGCCGGCCCCGGGCTGGCCGAGATCGGCCCGGCCGCCACGCCGGGTGATCCGACGCGCCGCTGGGTCTTCGAGGACGCCGAGCGGGTCGGCGACGACGTTCGGCTCCGCCTGCGGCCGGCGCCGCCGCCGCCGGGCCAAACCATGGAGGCTTGACCGAGGATGTTCACCGGGATCGTCGCGGCCGTGGGCCGCATCGAGCGGATCGAGCCGCTGGCCGCCCAGGAGGCCGACAAGGCCGGCGTGCGCCTGACCATCGACGCGGGCGGGTTGGACCTGTCCGACGTGATCGTGGGCGACTCGATCGCGATCCAGGGCGCCTGCATGACCGCGGTCGCAATCCAGGGCGGCCGTTTCGCGGTCGAGGTGTCGCAGGAGAGCCTGTCGAAGACCGCCGGCTTGTCGCGGCCGGGCGAAGTCAACCTGGAGAAGGCGCTGCGGCTGGCCGACCGGCTCGGCGGCCACCTGGTGTCGGGCCACGTGGACGGGCTGGCGACGGTCGAGCGCTTCGAGCCGCATGGCGAGTCGTGGCGGCTGTCGCTTCGCGTGCCGCCCGAACTGGCCAAGTACTTCGCCTACAAGGGGTCGGCCACCATCAACGGCGTGAGCCTGACGGTCAACACCGTCGAGGATCGGGACGGCGCCACCTTCATCTCGATCAACTTGATCCCGCACACCATCGCCGTCACCACGCTGAAGGATCTGCGTGCCGGCGATGCAGTCAACCTGGAAGTCGACCTGATCGCCCGCTACGTGGAGCGGATGCTCGGCCAGGGGCGGTCCTGATCAGCGGTCCGCGGCCAGTCCATCCTTCGAGGGCCGGCATGCGTCCGATCGGCCACGTCGGCGAGCCCGACGACATCGGCCGGGGCGTGGTCCACGTGGCGTCGGACGAATCGAAGTTCGTCACCGGTTCCGCGCTGGTCATCGACGGCGGCCATACGGCGCAGCAGCGGCCGCGATCCTACGCGGTCGCCATCCTGCGATCCTGGCCGGAACGTCGGTCGAAGCCGCCGGGCATCTCGCGGTTGGCCTGTCGGCGCTGCTGGCCGCGACGCCGGTCCTCGCCCATCGCGCGGATGCTGGCGTGCTCGGCGGGCACCTGCAGCGCGGACGGCACGGCCTCTTCCTGAGGCGTCGCTTCCACCCAGACGCGAAGACGCAACAGGCCGCCTTCGGGCAGGTCGCCTTCGATCATGTAGGCGTGGGGTCGACCGCCGTGGACAGCGTCGCCATGCGCGGCCGCCGACAGCGTGAGGGTGGCGCCGTCGATCACGCAGTCGATCTCCTCGACCCGGGACGCGCGCTCGTCGCTCGCCGCGGCGGGCGAGATCGGATCGCTGGCCGGGAAGGTCTCGAACACCGCGTGGTCGATGTCCGCCTCGACCCGCGTGTCCTCGGCCTCGCGCACCGAGCGGATCCAGTTGCTGACGAGTTTGAGCAGCTGCTTCTCGAGTTCCATGGCGATCTCTCTGTCTTTGTCTTCGGCCGGGGCGGCAGACCTGTGCATCGGGTCGGGATGCCGCGAGCACAGGCAAGCGGTGTTCCCGGCACGCGGCGGCCGGCCGCGCCGACAGAGCGGTCCGGCGTCGACGCGGATCCGGGCCGAGGGCGGCCGAGCCGCCGGACGGGCCGGTGCGTTAAACTCGGGGGTCCACACCGGGCGCCGCCACTGGAATTGTCCAGGACGGTGCCGCACCCCATGGCCATCGCTCCCATCCCGGAAATCGTCGCCGAGCTCAAGGCCGGCCGCATCGTCATCCTCGTCGACGAAGAAGACCGCGAAAACGAGGGCGACCTCGTCCTGGCGGCCGACTTCGTCACGCCGGAAGCCATCAACTTCATGGCCAAGCACGGCCGGGGTCTGATCTGCCTGACGCTCACCGATGCGCGCTGCCGCCAACTCGGCTTGCGGCCCATGGTCGTCGACAACGGCTCGCCGCACGGCACCGCCTTCACGGTGTCCATCGAGGCCGCCGAGGGCGTCACCACCGGCATCTCGGCGGCCGACCGCGCCCGCACCATCCAGGCGGCCGTGGCCCGCAACGCCTCGCCGGCCGACATCGTTCAGCCCGGCCACATCTTCCCGCTGACGGCGCAGCCCGGCGGCGTGCTGATGCGCGCCGGCCACACCGAAGCCGGCTGCGACCTGGCCGACATGGCGGGCCTGACGCCCGCATCCGTGATCTGCGAGATCCTCAAGGACGACGGCACCATGGCTCGGCTGCCGGACCTGGTCGAGTTCGCCCGTGTCCACGGCCTCAAGATCGGCACCATCGCGGACCTGATCCAGTACCGCAGCGCTCATGAAAGCCTCATCGAACGCGTGGCCGACCACGAAGTGAGCACGCCGCACGGCCACATGCGGCTCGTGGCCTATCGCGACAAGCCTAGCGGCTCGCCGCACCTGGCGCTGGTGCATGGACGTCCCCACGCCGATCGCGAGACCATCGTGCGGGTGCACGAGCCGCTTTCCGTGCTCGACCTCATCGAGATCGAGCAGAGCAGCCATTCCTGGACCGTGCATGGCGCGTTGGCCGCCATCGCGCGCGCCGAGGCGGGCGTGCTGGTGATGCTCAACTGCGCGCAGCCGGCGGCCCATCTCTTCGGCCAGCTCGACGCGCTCGGCACCGGCGAGCGGGGCCCCGGGACGCGCCGCAACCGCATGGACCTGCGCACCTACGGCGTCGGAGCCCAGATCCTCAAGGACCTGGGCGTGGGCCGCATGCGCCTCCTGTCCCAGCCGCGCAAGATGCCCAGCATGGCCGGCTTCGACCTGCAGATCGCGGGCTTCGACCCCGGTCCGGCGCTGGCGCCCGCGTGGCCACCCAACTGAACTCTTCTCCCCAGGAAACACATTCCATGGCCATCGAGGTCTTGCGTGCCAATGCGGACGGCACCGGCTTGCGCATCGGCGTCGTGCAGGCGCGCTTCAACGAACCCGTGTGCGACGCCCTGCGCGAAGCCTGCATCGGCGAACTGATCGAGCTCGGCGTCGACGAGGACGACGTGCTCGTCTGCTCCGTGCCTGGCGCGCTCGAGATCCCGGCGGTGCTGCAGCGCATGGCCCGCAGCGGCCAGTTCGACGCGCTGATCGCGCTGGGCGCCGTCATCCGCGGCGAGACCTACCACTTCGAGGTGGTGTCCAACGAGAGCGCCGCCGGCGTGTCGCGCGTGTCGCTGGACTTCGACCTGCCGGTCGCCAACGCCATCCTGACCTGCGAGACCGACGAGCAGGCGCAGGTGCGGGCGGCCGACAAGGGCGCCGATGCGGCGCGCGTGGCCGTCGAGATGGCCTGCCTTGCGCTCGAGCTCGCGCCGCTGGACGGTGACGGCGAGGACGGCGACGACGCCGACGACGACGGCGAGGCGCGTTGAGCGCACAGGCGGCCGCATGAACACCCCCCTTTTCCCGTCCGACGCGGACGACGAGCCCAAGGCCGGCCCGCCGAAGTCGGCTCGCCGGCGCGCCCGCGAATTCGCGTTGCAGGGCCTCTACCAGTGGCTGCTCAACCGCGAGGACATCGGCGTCATCGAGGCGCACGTGGCCGACACGCCGGGCTTCGACAAGGCCGACCGGGCGCATTTCTCGGCGCTGCTGGGCGGCGCGATCCGCCGCAACGACCAGCTCCACGCCGAGATCGAACCCTTCCTCGACCGGCCGCTGGTGCAGCTGAGCCCGGTCGAGCACGCCGCGCTGCTGATCGGCGCCTACGAGCTGGCGCACCACGCCGAGATCCCGTACCGCGTCGTGATCAACGAGGCGGTCGAGCTCACCAAGTCCTTCGGCGGCACCGAGGGCTTCAAATACGTCAACGGCGTGCTGGACAAGCTGGCCGCCAAGCTGCGGCCGGCCGAAGCGCGCCGCTGACCCGCGACAGTGCGGCAGCGGCCGGCCAGGAGCGATGGGCGAGTTCGAACTGATCCGGCGCCATTTCCAGCGCGATGACGCCCCTGCTGCCGCACGAGCCGCCGCGGCTCGCGCCGGTGTCGTGCTCGGCGTGGGCGACGACTGCGCGTTGCTCGAGCAGGCGACGGCGTCGGCCGCGCCGCCGCCGCTGCAGCCGTTGTTCGCCGTCAGCACGGACATGCTGATCGAAGGACGCCATTTCTTCGCCGACGTCGATCCGGCGTCGCTCGGCCACAAGGCGCTGGCGGTGAACCTGTCCGACTTGGCCGCCATGGGCGCCACGCCGCGCGCCTTCACGCTGGCGCTTTCGCTCCCGACGGCCGATGACGCCTGGCTGTCTGCGTTCGCGCGCGGCCTCTTTTCGTTGGCGGACGCGCACGGCGCGTCGCTGGTGGGAGGCGACACCACCCGCGGGCCGTTGGCGATCTGCATCACCGTGATGGGCGAGGTGCCGGCCGCGCAGGCGCTTCGCCGGGACCGTGCCCGTCCCGGCGACGAGATCTGGGTTTCCGGGGCGCTCGGGGCCGCCGCGCTGGCCGTGCGCAGGCGCCTGGCGGGCACGTCGCTGCCGCCCGGCCATCCCGCGCTCGACCGGCTCGAACGGCCACAGCCGCGCGTCGCCTTGGGCCGGTCTCTCGTGGGCATCGCCCACGCGGCCATCGACCTGTCCGATGGGCTGGCGGGCGACCTCGGCCACGTCCTCGAACGCTCCGGCTCGGGAGCCGACCTGGATGTCGATTCCGTCCCCGCGCACGAGTGCCTGGCCGGGCTCGACCCCCTGGAGCGCGCCTCGTGCGTGCTCGCCGGTGGGGACGATTACGAACTCGCCTTCACCGCGCCGCCGGCGGCACGGGCAGCCGTGGAAGCCGCCGGGCGTGCTTGCGGCGTGCCGGTCGCTCGGATCGGCCGGATCACCGAGGCGCCTGGCCTTCGCCTGCGTTCCAGCGTGCCGTTGCCGTCGCTGGCACCCTACGACCACTTCCGATGAGGGCGACCATGGACGCCGTGCCCGGCACGCGCGCGCCGCAACCCGATGTGCGCTTCATGATGGCGCGCCTGTCGCACTGCGTCGCGCTGGGCCTAGGGTCGGGCCTGTCTCCCGTCGCGCCCGGGACGGTCGGCACGCTATGGGCCTGGGCCGTGTTCGCCATCGGCAGCCTGTGGATCGACCCGCTCGCCTGGCTGGCGATCGCCCTCGTCGGCGGCCTCGTCGGCATTTGGGCAGGCGGCCGCACCGCCCACGACCTGGGCGTGGCCGACCACGGCGCGATCGTCTGCGACGAGATCGCCGCCTTCTGGCTGGTGCTGGCGGTCCTGCCGGCCACGCCGGGTTGGCACCTGGCGGGTTTCGTGGTCTTCCGGCTCTTCGACATCGTCAAGCCGCCCCCTATAGGCTGGATGGACCGCACTTTCAGCGGTGGGTTCGGCATCATGGCGGACGACTTCGCCGCCGCTTTCGCCACCCTGCTCGTGCTGGCGTGGTGGCAGCACTGACGAGTCGCCAAGGGCCGGCTCGCATCGAATCGCCGCCGAACCCGCTGGAATCCCGCGGCAGCGTCCCCAACTCGTACCGATGAGCGAAGCGACATCCTCCGACTCCCTCCCGCGACCCGACGCGTCGGCGCCACGCGGGGCGATGCTGGCCGACGAGGATCGGCTGGTCGACGAGGCGAGGGCGTTGGGCTTGACCCTGGCTGCCCGCGGTTGGATGGTGGCGACGGCCGAATCCTGCACGGGTGGCGCCATCGCGCGGGCCCTGTCGGAAACGGCCGGCAGCAGCGCCTGGCTGGACCGGGGCTTCGTGACGTATTCGAACGACGCCAAGCGGGAAGTCCTGGGCGTCGGCGCCCGGACGCTCGAGCGGCACGGCGCGGTCAGCGAACCCACCGCCCGCGAGATGGCCACGGGTGCCTTGGCCGCCAGCCGTGCGCATCTCGCGCTGTCGGTGACGGGCATCGCCGGACCGGGCGGCGCCGTGCCCGGCAAGCCGGTCGGGACGGTGTGCTTCGGTTGGGCGTTGGCCGCGGCGCCGGGGGCTGCGCCGGCCGTCCTGACCGAGACGCTGCACCTGCCGGGGAACCGCGTGGAGGTGCGTTTGGCGGCCGCGCGACACGCGGTCGGGCAAGCCCTCCGCATGGTCCGCGAGATGGTGCCTAATCCGTCTGCATCGGCCAAAAGCTGATTGTATATACAGTGGTTACGTGAGATAATTCTTGCCTACCCAGTGAGGAAAAACATGGACGACAAGCTCAAGGCCGAACGGGCCAAATCCCTAGCCGCCGCGCTCTCCCAGATCGAGAAGCAGTTCGGCAAGGGCTCGATCATGAAGCTGGCCGACGGTGAAGTCGTCGAGGACATCCAGGTCGTGTCCACCGGCTCGCTGGGTCTGGACATCGCGCTGGGCGTGGGTGGCCTGCCGCGGGGCCGTGTGGTCGAGATCTACGGGCCGGAATCCTCCGGCAAGACCACGCTCACGCTGCAAGTCATCGCCGAGATGCAGAAGATCGGCGGCACCTGCGCCTTCATCGACGCCGAGCACGCGCTCGACGTCCAATACGCGCAAAAGCTCGGCGTGCGGCTTGAAGACCTGCTGATCTCCCAGCCCGACACCGGCGAGCAAGCGCTGGAAATCGCGGACGCGCTGGTGCGTTCGGGCTCGGTCGACATGATCGTCATCGACTCGGTCGCGGCGCTCACGCCCAAGGCCGAGATCGAAGGCGAGATGGGCGATTCGCTGCCCGGCCTGCAAGCCCGCCTGATGTCGCAGGCGCTGCGCAAGCTCACCGGCACCATCAAGCGCACCAACACGCTGGTCATCTTCATCAACCAGATCCGGATGAAGATCGGCGTGATGTTCGGCAACCCGGAGACCACCACCGGCGGCAACGCGCTCAAGTTCTACGCGTCGGTCCGCTTGGACATCCGTCGCACCGGCAGCATCAAGAAGGGCGACGAGGTCATCGGCTCCGAAACGCGCGTGAAGGTCGTGAAGAACAAGGTGTCGCCGCCGTTCAAGACCGCGGAATTCGACATCCTCTACGGCGAAGGCATCTCGCGCGAAGGCGAGATCATCGATCTCGGCGCTTCCATCAACGTGGTCGAGAAGAGCGGCGCCTGGTACAGCTACAACGGCGACCGCATCGGCCAGGGCAAGGACAACTCACGTGAGTTCCTGCGCGAGAACAAGGCGCTCGCCATCGAGATCGAGAACAAGGTGCGCGAGCACCATGGCGTGGCGCCCCGGCTCGGCGTGGTGGGTGGCACCGACAGCAAGGAAGCGGCCTGACCCCATGGCGGCAGCGGCGCGGCGCGTTGCTGCCGCCTTGTTGCGGGTAGCGCCTTAGGGCGGACGCGGCATGCCCCGTCAGCCCTTGTCATTGAAAGGCCGCGCGCTCTCGGCGCTCGCCCGGCGCGAGCACAGCCGGGTCGAGTTGCGGCGCAAGCTCGCGCCGCATGCCGAATCGCCCGAGGACGTCGACCGTGTCCTCGACGACCTTGCCTCGCTCGACCTGCTGTCCGAGGAGCGCTTCGCCGAATCCTTGGTCGGGCGGCGTGCGCAGCGCTTCGGGATGCAGCGCATCCGCCAGGAACTCGGCCAGCACCGTCTGCCCAGCGAAACGCTCGCGCCCTTGCTGGACGACCTCAAGCGCACCGAGCGGGACCGTGCTCGCGAAGTCTGGTCGCGCAAGTTCGGCACGCTGCCGGCCGATGCCGCCGAGCGGGGCCGCCAGCACCGCTTCCTGGCGCAGCGCGGCTTCTCGTCCGACGCGATCGGCTGGGTCTTGAAGGGCGCGCCTGGCGAGGACGACTGACGCCCTCGGCGCAGCTCTCGCCTTCGGATCAGGCGGCCTTCGCCTGCAACTGCCCGCCCAGCGCGTCCACCACGTCGTCCAGCATCCGGGCCAGTTCGCCCGTCATCAGCATCATGTCGGACTCGAAGCGCTCGTCCGCGCCGCCTTCGGCGCCCACGCTGCCTATCGACTCCTTCACCACGTCCAGCGGACGCACCCGCTTGATCTCGAGCTTGTCGGTCAGCACGAAGCTCACCTTGCTCGACCAGGTCAGCGCCAGCTTCGTGCACTGCTTGCCTGCCTTGGTGTGGCGCGCCACGTCCTCGGCCTCCAGCGACTGGTTGGCGTAGCGCACCGTCGCCTTGCCGTCGCGCGCCTTCAACTCCACGTCCTGGTCCACCGTGAAGCCGGCAGGCGCCTCGCCGGTCACCAGCCACGCGGTCATCGCGCCCGGCACCGAATCGGTCACCTTCAGCATGCGGGCCGGGAACTGCTCGATCGCTTTCACGAGCAGCGTGAAGATGGCCTCGGCCTTCGCCGGCGACGCGGCATCCACCACCAGCCAGCCATGGGTCGGGTCGATCCAGACCCGGGTGTCGGCCGACAGCGAGAACGCGCGCGGCAGCAGCTCGTCCCGCACCGACTCCTTCAGCTCCTTGAGTCGCTTCCGGCCGGGCTTGAAGCCTTCCTCTTCCTCGATCTTCTCGGCGCGCTGCTTGACCACCTGCGCCACCACCTTGGCCGGCAGCAGCTTCTTTTCCTGACGCAGGCAGATCAGCAGTTGGCGGTTGACCGAGTAGACCAGGCGCGCGTCGCCTTCCCGGGGCGGCACCCAGCCCAGCGTGGTCTCCTCCAGGCCCGAGCCCGGTGCGAAGGCCTGCGGCTGCAACGCCTGAGCGAGCGAGTCTGCGTCGATGTCCCACCGGACGGGCACGCGGTAGACGATCAGGTTCTTGAACCACATGGGTGCGGCGACTCCTGGCGATGCGCACCGCTCGGGTCCGAGAAAGCCCGTCGGCGCGCGTCGGTGAAAAATGGGGCTTGCGAGTATGCGCGAGCGCACCGGGCGCCGCGAGGGCCGCCGGTCGCGCCCGCACGGCGACTGTTGCAGCGACGCCGCAGCCGCATGCGTGATTCCCCCTGCAGCACCCGCTCGCGGCTGATCTGGGCCCTGGACCACGGGCCGAGGCCACAGGGGCCTGTGCTAACATCCGCGGCTTTGCGGCGTCGCGCCGGGGCGTGCCTTGCCCGTGTCGGCGCCGGGCCTTTGCCCATGACGGCTTCGCGTGCCGTCCGTCGCACCACCCCATGCCGCTGCCTCCTGCCCATCCGACGCGCACCCCCCGGCACGTCCGCTCCATCCGCATCGAGGCCTTCGAGCGTGACGACGGGCTATGGGACCTGGAAGCCAACCTGACCGACGTCAAGCCCTACGCCTTCCAGCTGCGCACCGGGCCGCGCCCGGCTGGCCACCCGGTGCACGACATGAAGCTGCGGCTGACCTTCGACCTGGGCATGAACGTGGTCGATGTCGTGGCGGTGTCGGACGACGTGCCGTACGCCGGGCACTGCGACACCATCGGTCCCGAGTACCGGGCATTGATCGGCCTGAACCTGCTGGACGGCTTTCGCAAGGGCATCGCCAAGCGCCTGGGCGGCATCCATGGCTGCACCCACATGAGCGAGCTGGCGGCGGTCCTGCCGACGGCGGCCGTGCAGGCGCTGGCCGGCGCCGCCATCCGGGTCGACGACGACGAGCGCCGCCCGATGCAGTTGGACCGCTGCCACGCGCTGCGCACCGACGGCGAAGCGGTCCGCACCCATTATCCGCGCTGGTTCGCGGGCGTTCGGCACGACGCGGCGGCTCGCGCCGCGGTGCCCGCGCCGCGCGATCCCGCGCCCGCCGCAAACCAGCGTTTCGAGGACGCACCGCGATGAAGATCCACGAGTACCAAGGCAAGGAAATCCTGAAGCGCTTCGGCGTGCCGGTGCCGCGCGGCATCGCCGCGATGAGCGTCGACGAGGCCGTGGCGGCGGCCAAGGCGCTGGGCGGCCCGGTGTGGGTCGTCAAGGCGCAGATCCACGCTGGCGGGCGCGGCAAGGGCGGCGGCGTGAAGGTCGCCAAGAGCATCGACGAGGTGCGCGAGAAGTCCGAGGCCATCCTCGGCATGCAGCTCGTCACGCACCAGACCGGCCCCGGCGGGCAGAAGGTGAGGCGCCTGTACATCGAGGAGGGCGCCGACATCCAGAAGGAGTACTACCTGTCGTGCGTGACCGACCGCGGCACGCAGAAGGTGGCCTTCATCGCGTCGTCCGAAGGCGGCATGGACATCGAGGAGGTGGCCCATAGCCATCCCGAGAAGATCGTCAAGGTCTTCGTGGAACCCTCCACCGGCCTCACGCAGGCGCAGGGCGAGGAGCTCGCCCGGGGCGTGGGCATGCCGGCCGACTCGGTGGCGCAGTTCGTCGACGTCTGCCAGAAGCTGTACCAGTGCTACATGGACACCGACGCGTCGCTGGTCGAGATCAACCCGCTGAACCGCGACTCCAAGGGCAACATCGTCGCGCTGGACGCCAAGTTCAACTTCGACGCCAACTCGCTCTTCCGCCACGCCGACATCGTCGCCTACCGCGACCTGGACGAAGAGGACCCGGCCGAGATCGAGGCCAGCAAGTTCGACCTCGCCTACATCTCGCTGGACGGCGACATCGGCTGCCTGGTCAACGGCGCGGGCCTGGCCATGGCCACCATGGACACGATCAAGCTCTTCGGCGGCGAGCCGGCCAACTTCCTGGACGTGGGCGGTGGCGCCACGGCCGAGAAGGTGACCGAAGCCTTCAAGATCATGCTGAAGAACCCGGGGCTCAAAGCCATCCTGGTCAACATCTTCGGCGGGATCATGCGCTGCGACGTGATCGCCGAGGGCGTCATCACCGCCAGTCGCGCGGTGCAGCTCAAGGTGCCGCTGGTGGTGCGCATGAAGGGCACCAACGAGGACCTCGGCAAGAAGATGCTGGCCGACTCCGGCCTGCCGATCATCTCGGCCGACACGATGGAAGAGGCGGCCCAGAAGGTCGTCGCCGCCGCCAAGGGAAACTGATCATGTCCATCCTCATCGACAAGAACACCAAGGTCATCACGCAGGGCATCACCGGCAAGACCGGCCAGTTCCACACGCGCGGCTGCCGCGACTACGCCAACGGCAAGAACTGCTTCGTGGCGGGCGTGAACCCCAAGAAGGCCGGCGAGGACTTCGAGGGCATCCCGATCTTCGCGTCGGTGCAAGACGCCAAGCAGGCCACCGGCGCCACGGTCAGCGTGATCTACGTGCCGCCGGCGGGCGCGGCCGCCGCCATCCAGGAAGCGGTCGACGCGAAGCTGGACCTGGTGGTGTGCATCACCGAAGGCATCCCGGTGCGCGACATGCTGCACGTGAAGGACCACATGCAGCGCACCGGCAGCAAGACGTTGCTGCTGGGGCCGAACTGCCCGGGCCTGATCACGCCCGACGAGATCAAGATCGGCATCATGCCGGGCCACATCCACCGCAAGGGCCGCATCGGCGTGGTGAGCCGCTCGGGCACCCTGACCTACGAGGCGGTGGCGCAAGTCACGGCCCTGGGGCTGGGCCAGTCCAGCGCGGTCGGCATCGGCGGCGACCCGATCAACGGCTTGAAGCACATCGACGTGATGCGGCTCTTCAACGACGACCCGGACACCGACGCCGTGATCATGATCGGCGAGATCGGCGGCCCGGACGAAGCCAACGCGGCGCACTGGATCAAGGACAACATGAGGAAGCCCGTGGTCGGCTTCATCGCGGGCGTCACGGCGCCGGCCGGCAAGCGCATGGGCCATGCGGGCGCGCTGATCTCGGGGGGCGCCGACACCGCCGACGCCAAGCTCGAGATCATGGAGGCGTGCGGCATCAAGGTGACGCGCAACCCGTCCGAGATGGGCCGCCTGCTGAAGTCGATGATCTGAGGCCCCCGCGATGGAAGAGTTCCTCACTCCGGCCTTCCTGGCCGCCGTCGGCCAGATCATCCTGATCGACATCCTGCTGGGCGGCGACAACGCGGTGGTCATCGCGCTGGCCTGCCGCAACCTGCCGGCCAAGCAGCGCAAGCTCGGCATCCTGTGGGGCACCGCGGGCGCGATCGCGCTGCGCGTCGTGCTGATCCTGTTCGCGGTGACGCTGCTGGGCATCCCCTACCTCAAGGTGGTGGGCGGCCTGCTGCTGCTGTGGATCGGCGTCAAGCTGCTGCTGCCCGAGGAGGGCGACGGCCACGGCAACCTGCAAGGCGGCAGCACGCTGATGTCGGCGATCAAGACGATCATCGTCGCCGACTTCGTGATGAGCCTGGACAACGTCATCGCGATCGCCGGCGCCGCGCAAGGCTCGCCCGACCACACGGCCGCGCTGGTGATCTTCGGCCTGCTGGTCAGCATCCCGATCATCGTCTGGGGCAGCACGCTGGTGCTCAAGCTGATCGACCGCTACCCGCTCGTCATCACGCTGGGTGCTGCGCTGCTGGGCTGGATCGCCGGGGGCATGCTCATCACCGACGTGGCGGTGGTCAAGCAGTTCGGCCCGCCCACGTCCACCGCCAAGAACGCGGCCGAAGTCGTGGGCGCCCTGTTCGTGGTGGTGGTCGGCAAGTGGATCGCTTCGCGCAGGGGCGGTCCCGACAGCAGCGCCTACCACCCCGACGGCAAGGCCAAGCAGGACGCCCAGCGCACCTCCTGAGGCGGCGCTCCGCTCGGCGCGCCTGCCTGCCCGACGCCGCGTGGCGTTCGCGCCACGCCGCCCGGCGGGCCGTCTTCTCCGTTCGTGACTTCGTCGACGGCCCGTTCGCGGGCCGTCGGTACATTCGGGCGCGATGTCCGACCAACCGAACGTCGCCCCCGCCCGGCTCGTGCTCAGCACCGCCGGCACCGTCCTGCGCGAGCTGCGCCTGGACCGGCCGCTGCTGTCGGTCGGGCGGCGCGCGCGCAACGACCTGGCGCTGGATGATCTCACCGTGTCCGGCGAGCACGCGCTGATCCGCACGCGGGGCGCGGCCAGCACCCTGCACGACCTCGACAGCCGAAACGGCACGCTGGTCAACGGCAAGCCGGTGCGGCAATGCGTGCTGCGCGACGGCGACGTGATCGAGATCGGCCCGTATCGGCTCGAGTACGCCACGACCAAGCCGGCTCTGGCAAATCTGCATCTGTTGAACGGGCCGTCGGCGGGGCAGGAGATCGCCCTGTCGCGGCCGATCAACCGCATCGGCGACACCGAAGTCGCCGTGGTGGCTCGGCGCCCCGAAGGTTGGGTGCTCACCCACCTGGAAGGCGTGGGTGTCGCGCTGGTCAACGGCGCGCCCGTCGGCCCCGGTCCGCAACCCCTGCAGGATGGCGACCTGGTCGAGCTGGCCGGCACCATGCTCCAGTTCCGCCTCGGGCGCTAGCGGGGCGGCGGCGCCATGGGATCCGCATCGCTTCGCGCCCAGCGCATCGTCGCCGGGCTGGTGCTGGCGTTGGCGGCCTGCCTGCAGGCGGCCGGACTGATCGCGCTGCCATTGGTCGCCCAGCTGGATCGCTGGATCTACGACAGCCGTGTGCGCCTGACGCAACCGCCGCAGGACGAGCGCATCGTGATCGTCGACATCGACGAGAAGAGCCTGGCGCAGGTCGGCCGCTGGCCCTGGCCTCGCGCGACGGTCGCCACGCTGGTCGAGCGGCTGGTGGACGGGCACGAGGCCGCGGCCGTCGGCATCGACCTGGTGTTCGCCGATGCGCAGCATGACGCCGACCGGCTGCTGATCGACCGGCTCCTGCGCGATGCCCGCTTCGATTCCGTCGAGCGGCCGCTGGCCGAGATCGCCCGCACCCTGGATCACGACGCGCGCCTGTCGCGCGCCCTGGAAGGACGCCCGGTCGTGCTGGGCTACTACTTCACCAGCGACCGCGGCGGCCGGAAGAGCGGGGGCCTGCCTCCGCCCGTGTACGAGGCGGCCGGGCTGGCGTCGCTGGGCTACCGCATCACCTCGTGGGACGGCTTCGGCGCCAATCTGGCGCGACTGCAGCAGGCCGCGCCGGCGTCCGGCTTCTTCAATCCGTCCGTCGACGCGGACGGGGTGGTGCGCCAACTGCCGCTCTTGGCCGAGCATGCCGGGCAGGTGTACGAATCCCTGGGTATTGCGCTGCTGCGCGAATACCTGGGCAAGGCGCCGATGGAGTTGACCGAGGACGGGGTGGTGCTGCACGGCGAGCACAAGCGCGTGCGCATCCCGGCCACGCGCGAGTTGCTGGCGCTGGTGCCCTTCGGCGGTCGGGGCGGGCCCTCGGCCAAGCGCTTCCCTTACGTGTCCGCGGTGGACGTGCTCAACGGCACGGTCGCCGCGGGCGAGCTGCGAGGCAAGCTGGTGCTGGTCGGCACGTCGGCACCCGGCCTGACGGACCTGCGCGCCACGCCGGTCAGCGAGGTCTATCCCGGTGTCGAGATCCATGCCTCGCTGTTGGCTGGCGCATTGGATGGCACGGTCCGCACCCGACCCCCGCAGGCCGAGCGCATCGAACTGGCGGTCACCGCGGCCGTGGGCATCGCGCTGGCGTTCGCCTTGCCCGCGGTCGGTCCGCTGGGCGTGGTGCTCACCAGCTCGCTGGCGGCCATGACGCTCTTGGCCTGGAACGGCGTGGCGTTCTCGAACTTGGGTTGGGTGCTGCCGGTGGCCGGCACTTTGCTGCTCGTGCTGGTGCTGGCGGTGTTCAACCTGGTGGCGGGGTACTTCGTCGAAGGGCGCAGCCGCCGCGCGATGCTGTCGCTCTTCGGCGAGTATGTCGGCCCGCAGCTGGTCGAGCGCATGGCACGGGACCCGCGCTCGGTGCGCACCGACAGCGGCGACAAGGAGCTCACCATCCTGTTCGCCGATATCCGCGGCTTCACCCGCATGGCGGAAACAATGCAGCCGCAGCAGCTGCGCGAATACCTGAACCGATTCCTGACCGCGATGACCGACGTGATCCACCGCTACAACGGCACGGTGGACAAGTACATCGGCGATGCGGTCATGGCCTTCTGGGGCGCGCCGATGGACGATGCGCGCCATGCCGACCATGCCGTGGCGGCCGCGCTGGCGATGCAGGAAGAAGTGGCGCACTTGAACGCCGAATTCGCGCGCCTGGGTTGGCCAACGCTTTCGGTCGGCATCGGCTTGAACACGGGCGTGGTGCGCGTGGGCGACATGGGCTCGCGCGCACGCCGCGCCTACACCGTGATCGGCGACGCCGTGAACCTGGCCGCGCGCTTCGAGGCCCTCACCAAGCAGGTCGACGCCGGCATCGTCGTGGGCGAGGCCACCATGCGTGCCGCCAGCGGCCACCGATTTCGCGACCTGGGCCGCCAGCACGTGGTGGGCCGCAACGAAGCCGTGCGCACCTACGAACCCGTGGGTGCCGTGCGCCAGCCCAATGCGCTGGAAGACCTGGCCACGCTCCCGGCCCGTGAACGCCAGGCCGAGCCGGCATGAGGCTCACGGTCCTGGGCTGCAGCGGCGGCATCGGGGCGCGCGCGCGCACCACGTCGTTCCTGGTCGACGACGACCTGCTGCTGGACGCCGGCACGGGCGTGGAGGACTTGTCGGTGACGGAAATCGCCGCCATCGACCACGTGTTCCTCACGCACAGCCACCTGGACCACGTCTGCACGCTGCCCTTCATGGTGGATTCGACCGGCGCGCTGCGCGAGCGGCCCGTCGTCGTGCACGCGTTGCCCGAGACCATCGCCGCCCTGAAGGCGCACATCTTCAATTGGGTGATCTGGCCCGACTTCACCGAGATCCCGCACTTCGAGCGGCCTTGGCTGACGTTCGAGCCGATCACCGTGGGCGGCGTGGTGCACATCGACGCGCCGGACAAGCCCCGCCGGACCATCCGCGCCTTGCCCGCCAATCACACCGTGCCAGCCTTGGGCTACCAGTTGTCCGACGCGGGCGGATCGTTGGTGTTCTCCGGCGACACCAGCCCCAACGACGATTTCTGGCGGCTGGTCAACACCATCCCCGACCTGCGCGTGCTGATCATCGAGACGGCCTTCGCCAACAAGGAGCGTGACTTGGCGGTGCTGGCCAAGCACCTCTTTCCGATCCAGCTGGGCCAGGAGCTGCAGAAGCTGCAGCGCGACGCGCAGGTCCTGATCACGCACCTCAAGCCCGCGGACCAGGCGCTGATCGAGAAGGAGATCGACGCTTGGGCGGGGCGGTTCGCGCCGCGAGTGCTGCAATGCGGGGACGTGATCGAGGTGGCGCCGCCGACGTGACGGCATTCGGCACCCCAAGGTGCCGAAACGCGTCACATGGTGATGGGTCGCGTCCTTTCGTGAATTAGTTCCGCCCGCGGCCCGCGCAATGGCACGCACCCTGCTAAGCGACGCTCATCAGACAACAGGGAGTGTTGCTATGCGCCAGCGCAGGCAGTCGGGATTCACCCTCATCGAGCTGATGATCGTCGTGGCGATCATCGGAATCCTCGCCGCGACCGCAATCCCGGCTTACCAGGATTACACCGTGCGGGCCCGGGTCACCGAGGGCCTCGTGCTGGCCGTCTCGGCCAAGGCGGTGGTGTCGGAGAACGCTGCGAGCGCGACCGACCTGGACCTCGGCTTCCCCACCTTTTCGCCCACCCGCAACGTTTCATCCATCACGATCGATGCGAGCAACGGTGAGATCCTGATCGACTACGGACCGAACGTGTCGCCCGCGGGCAGCAACCGCCTGGTGCTCGCGCCCCGGGTGGGCACTCCGCTCGGCGCCGCCGTGGTTCCCGGCACGCCAAGCAATGCGCAAATCGTGTGGAACTGCCTCGTCGCCGGCGCGACCGGGCGCAACGGCACCGTCGGCACGCTCCCCGCGAAGTTCGCCCCGAGCGAGTGCCGATGAACGCGCCGTGCGTGCCGCAGTCACAAAGTGACGGATTCCGTCACCCGGCGAGTCGAGACACGGCACATTCCAATTCGACCAATCGAGAAATGAACGCCGATCGCGTGCCGTTTTGCACATGCAGCCGCGTCACGGCGCTGGCACGGTAGCTGCTCTACACCCGGCGTCGAATGACGCTTTGTCGGCCGATAGTTCAACCTAGGAGAGGCACATGCCCAGCAAAGTTCAAAAAGGTTTTACCTTGATCGAGCTGATGATCGTCGTGGCGATCATCGGCATCCTCGCCGCCATCGCGATCCCGGCCTACCAGGACTACACGGTCCGTGCGCGCGTCACGGAAGGCTTGTCGCTGGCCGCATCGGCCAAGACGCTCGTGACGGAGAATGCCGCCAACGCAGCTCCGCTAGCGCAGGGCTTTTCGGCACCAACGGCAACGAAGAACGTCACCAGCATTGGAATCGCCACCAACGGCGAGATCACCATCACTTACACCGCAGCAGCGGGTGCTGGCACTCTGAACCTGATGCCTTACCAGGGCGCTCTGACGGCCCCGGCCGTTCTGGTGGCGGGTACGCCGCCTGATGGCCAGATCTCCTGGCGCTGCCGCGCTGCGGGCTCGACCTTCGGTGTCGGCACGGCCGGTACGCTGCAGGCCAAGTACGCGCCGAGCGAGTGCCGTTGATCGACGGTTCGCGCTGAGCGGGGGCGTCGTCCCTCGCTGGCAATCAAGCGCGGCTCCGGCCGCGCTTTTCGTTTCATCGTCACGCTGGTGAAGTTGAGATGCTGAATCCCTTGAGTTTTCGGCGCTTGCCTACGGGATGGAGTTCAGAGTCCGTCGGATTGCGTCTGCGCGCAGCGGGCGTCCACCTGTTGATCTGCATCGTCGTCGCCGTTGCCGTCGTCGGGTTCGCCATCCTGAAATGGTTCCCGTCGCCGTTCCTTGTCGCGTCAGGCGGTGGATCGATTCTCGCGATCATCATCGCGGTCGATCTGGTGATCGGGCCGCTGCTGACGTTCCTCGTGTTCGACCGCCGGAAACCCGAGCTGCGACGCGACCTTTCCATCATCGCGGCGCTGCAGATCGCCGCGTTGGCGTTCGGGATCCACACTGCGATGCTCGCGCGTCCAGTGTTCCTCACCTTCGTGGTCGACCGGTTCGAAGTCGTCAGCGCGGCCGAGGTCGACGCGGCCGAGCTCGGCCTCGCGCCGCCGCAGTTCCAGGGTGTTTCTGGTGCGGGGCCGAAGCTGGCTGCTGCCCGCCGTCCGGACGATCGCAAGGAGCGCGAACTGCTCATGCTCGCAGGGGCCAGCGGGATCGACCTGCGGCACCTGTTGCGTCACTACGTGCCGTACGAATCGCTCCAGGCGGAAGCGGCGCGTCGCTCGAGGAAGCTCGAAGAGCTGAAGCAGTTCAATGACGCCGCCCGCGTCGACCGCATGCTTGCGCCGTTCCTCGCCAAGCGCGACGCCACGAGCGTCAAGTGGCTCCCGATACAGGCGAAGCGCCGCGATCTGGTGGCGCTCGTCGATGCAAGCCAAGGCGATCTCATCGCGCTCGTCGACCTGCGGCCCTGGTGAGGCGGCGAAGGCGGGTTCGCGTCATCGGCCTGACAAGGCCGCTGTGACCGCTCGAGTGTCGGCCTCGACAACGCGGGGATCGGAAGTCGCAAATAGCGCTCTGATCACCGCCACCGCGTCCGCCCCCGCCTCGATCGCCTGCCGCGCGTTCCGCACATCGATCCCTCCGATCGCCACCACGTTCCAGCCGCGCGCCTTCGCCCGACCCAGCAGCTCCAGCGGCGCCCGCACCGCCGCAGGCTTCGTTCCCGACGAGAAGACGCTGCCGAACGCCACCTGGTCGGCCACGCCGTCCACGGCTTCGGCCAGCTCGAAGCGGTCGTAGCACGACACCCCCAGCAGCATCGCCGGCCCGATCGCCGCCCGCACCTCGCGGGGGTTTCCGTCGTCGCCGCCGACATGCACCCCATCGGCGCCCACCCGCACGGCCAGCCGCCAGTCGTCATTCACGATCAGCGGCACGCCGCCCGCACGGCACGCCGCCACCAACGCGCTCGCCTGCTCCAACGCCAACGCCAACGCCGGCGCCGCCGCCTTGTTACGGTACTGCACCGCCGCCGCGCCCCCCTCGATCGCCGCCCGCACCAACGCCACCAGCAGCGCCGTGTCCGCCAGGTCGGGCGTCACCGCGTACAGCCCCGCGATGCGTCTGCTCGCTGCTCCGTTCGTCGCCGTCATGTCAAGTCGCCTGCCCGGGTTGCCGAAGTGATCACGAAGCGTATCGCAACGCGACCCCGGGCTCGTTCGTCGCAGTCCCACCACCGGCAGTCGGTGGCGTGGCGCGCGCGGCGAAGGGGCCGGGTTACCGTCGCGGTAAGATCTTCGGATTCCATCCACATGACAGAAACCGAAGATGAGCACCCAGATGAATCCGACCGAAGGCGCAGCCAACCGCACGTGGATGTGCCTCATCTGCGGATGGATCTACGACGAGGCCGAGGGCAGGCCGGAAGAGGGGATCGCCGCCGGCACGCGCTGGGAGGACGTCCCCATGAACTGGACCTGCCCCGAGTGCGGAGCCCGCAAGGAAGACTTCGAGATGGTCGAGGTCTGACGGGCGGGAAGTGCCTCGGCGCGGTCGTCGCGCGGGTTCGTCGGGTCGGGTAGTGGCAACCTCACTAGAGCGAGACCGATGACATGGCGATCCAAGCCGAGCTTTCCGGCCTGAAGGTGCTGGTGATCGACGACAGCAACACGATCCGGCGCAGCGCCGAGATCTTCCTGGGCCAGGCCGGCTGCAAGGTGCTCGTCGCCGAAGACGGGTTCGACGCCCTCGGGCTGATCGTCGACGAATCCCCCGACCTGGTGCTGTGCGACGTGCTGATGCCGCGTCTGGACGGCTACCAGACCTGCTCGCTCATCAAGAAGAACCCCCGGTACGCGTCGCTGCCCGTGATCATGCTGTCCTCCAAGGACGGCCTGTTCGACCGGGTGCGCGGCCGCATGGTCGGTTCGGACGAGTACCTCACCAAGCCGTTCACCAAGGACAGCCTGCTCAAGACGGTGGCGCAGCACGCGCGCCGCCGCGAGACCGCCTGATCCTCGCCAAGACAACGATACGCCGAGCGCCTGACCGAACCCGCCCCATGAGCCGCAAAGTCCTGATCGTCGACGATTCCCCCACCGAGCGCTTCTTCCTCGCCGACCTGCTGGCCAAGCAGGGGTGGATCGTCGTCACCGCCGAGAACGGCGAGGAGGGCCTGGCCAAGGCCCGCAGCGAACAACCCGCGGTGGTGCTGATGGACGTGGTGATGCCGGGCGTCAATGGTTACCAGGCCACGCGGTCGCTGTCCCGCGACCCGCAGACGCAGGCCATCCCGGTCATCCTGTGCACCAGCAAGGGTCTGGAGACCGACAAGATCTGGGGCATGCGGCAGGGCGCGCGCGCCTACCTCGTCAAGCCCATCCAACCCGCCGAGCTGCTGGCCAAGCTCGCGGAACTGTCATGAGCGCGGCCGTCGCCGCGCCGGCCGGCGTTGCTGCCGACGCCGCCACGGCCAACGCCGCCCGGCTCGGCGTGATGATCGGCGAGCGCCGCTGGCTGGTCGACCTGGCGGAGGCGGGCGAGATCGTGCCCGTGCCGGGCATCGTGCCGGTGCCGTTGACCCGCGACTGGTTCCGCGGGGTGGTCAACCTGCGCGGCGCGCTGCACACGGTCGTGGACCTGGCGCGCTTCTCCGGCGGCACGTCCACGGCGATCGACAAGGAGGCGCGGCTGCTCGCGCTCGCGCCGCGACTGCAGTTCAACGCCACCGTGCTGGTGTCGCGCATGCTGGGCCTGCGCTCGACCGCGTCGATGACGCGCGACGAGCGCTCGCCCGCTGCGGACGAATCCGGGATTCCGCCTTGGGTGGGCCCGACGTGGCTCGATGAAACCGGCACGGCCTGGCAGGAGCTCTCGCTCGCCCGGCTGGTGCACGACGAGCGCTTCCAGCTGGTCGGTCGTTAGGAGATCCGACAGTGACTTTCGCCATCAAGCTCCGCAGCTTGCTCATCCCGCTCGGCCAGGGCAGCGCTCGCGGCGTCCATGCGCCGGCCGTCGACACGCTCGACCTCGGCCCGACCACGATGCCGTCCGATCCCGACGCCGGGCCGGCGCCACCGGAAGGCCCCAAGCGTGCCCGCGGCCCGCTGCCCCTGATCGGGCACCTGCCGTTGCGCCGCCAGGTCAAGGTGCTCACCGCGACGCTGGGCGTGGCGATGGCGCTGGCCTTTCTCTTCATGTGGCTGGATTCGCGCGAGGCCGGCCAGGCCACGATCCAGGCCCAGGTCGTGGGCGACTCGCTGATGCATTCGCAACGGCTGGCCAAGGCCGCGCCGAACGCGGTGCTGGGCAAGCCGGAAGCCTTCATGCAGTTGCGCGACAGCCGCGATGCGCTGGCGGCCAACATCCTGGCGCTGTCCGACGGCGGCCGCGCGGCCGAGCGCTCGGTGCCGGCGCTGTCGTCGGCGCTCAGGCCGCAGGTCGACGCGCTGCTGGCCACCTGGAGCGGCACCAAGCCGGCCGCCTCGCAGGTGCTGGACCAGGAAAAGGTGCTGACCCAGTTGGGCAGCATGCTGCGCGAGATCAACCTGCTGAACCCGAAGCTGCTCGAGCTGGCCGAGCAGGTGTCGACGCTCAAGGTGCAGTCGTCCGCGCCGCCGCGGGAGATCTCGGCCGCGGCGCAGCTGGTCATGCTGACCCAGCGGATCGCCAAGTCCGCCAACCAGCTGCTGACCGAGGAAGCGCTCGATTCGGGCGTTGCTTCGCAGCTGGGCAAAGACGCCAACACGTTTCGTGAGTTGCTGCGCGCGCTGACTTCGGGGAGCGAATCGTTGCGGATCGCGCCTGCCCAGGATGCCGTCCAGCGCAATCGGCTCTTCCAGCTCGATCGCCTGTTCGCGGAGTTCCAGCAATCGGTGGACGCGGTGCTGCAGAACATCGAGCGCATCCAGGGCGTGCGTGCGGGCGAGGCGCGCATCTTCACCGACAGCGAGACGCTGCGCCTGCAGCTGTCCTCGATCCAGGCGCAGTTGGGTGGCGGCCGCGGCGGCATGGGCTTCGCGATCGCCGCGTCGCTGATGACGACCATCGCGCTGGCCGCGGGCCTGCTGCTGGGCAAGGCTTATGTCGACGACATCCGCCTGCGCGCCGACGAGTCCGAGCGGCAGCGCCAGCAGGCCGAGCGCCTGGAGCAGGAAGCCAAGCGACTGAACGCGCAGAACCAGTCGGCCATCCTGCGGCTGATGAACGAACTCCAGGAAGTGGCCGACGGCGACCTCACGGTGCAGGCCACGGTGACCGAGGACATCACCGGTGCGATCGCGGACTCGGTGAACTACACGATCGAGGAGCTTCGGAGCCTGGTCGGGCGGATCAATGCCACGGCCGAGATGGTCACCGACGCCTCCGGCAAGGCGCAGGACGTGGCCGCCGGCCTGCTGGCCGCCAGCGAGCGGCAGTCGCGCGAGATCCGCGACACGGGCGAGTCGGTGCTGGGCATGGCGCGCCAGATCAACGACGTGTCCGGCAGCTCCTCCGAGGCGGCCGCCGTGGCGCGCCACTCGTTGACAGTGGCCGAGAACGGCGCCTTCGCGGTGGAGAACGCGATCGCCGGCATGAACGACATCCGCGACCAGATCCAGGACACCGCCAAGCGCATCAAGCGTCTGGGCGAATCGAGCCAGGAGGTCAGCGAGATCGTCGAGCTGATTTCGGACATCACCGAGCAGACCAACGTGCTGGCGCTCAACGCCGCCATCCAGGCGGCCAGCGCCGGCGAGGCGGGCCGCGGCTTCACGGTGGTGGCCGAGGAAGTGCAGCGGCTGGCCGAGCGCAGCGGCGAAGCCACCCGCCAGATCGCCGGCCTGATCAGGACCATCCAGGCCGATACGCACGATGCCGTGGCCGCCATGGAGCGGTCCACCCAGAACGTGGTCGAAGGCACGCGGCTGTCGGACGAGGCGGGCAACGCCTTGGGCGACATCGGCCGGGTGTCGCGGCAGCTGGCCGAGCTGATCGAGGACATCTCGGCGAACACCTCGCGCCAGGCCGTGTCGGCGGGCACCGTGGCGCAGGCCATCCAGCGCATCCTGCTGGTGACGGAGCAGACCAGCGACGGCACGCAGCTGACCGCCACCTCGATCCGCCAGCTCTCCGAGCTGGCCCAGGAGCTCAAGAGCTCGGTGTCGCGCTTCAAGGTGTCCTGAGATGAATCCGACCCCAGAACGCACGATGCGCGCCGACGACACGGGCGCAGGCTTCGACCCGGTGGCGCTTTCGTGGTGCGCGCGCGAGATCCGCGCGTCGCTGGCCGCCGCGGGACGCGCGTTGCGCGAAGCGTTGAAGAGCGCCATCACCGACCGGGCGCCCGCCCCGGAGCCGGTGGAAGTGGCCGCCGCGACCCGTTCGGGCGACCACGGCGGCGTGATCGAGTTCGAGCCCGTGGCGCTGCCGCGTGCCCCGGTCAGCCTGGCCTTCGCGTACGGCGAGCAGACGGCGGCCTTGCTGAAGGACGCGAGGCGCGCGCAGCGCCAGGCGTGGGGCGCGCTGCGCCTCATCGACGTGCCGGGTGCCACGCAGCTGGCATTCGAGATCGGCACCGCCATCGAGCGCTTCCAAGGCGGTTACGAGAAGATCGAATCGCGCCCGATCGAGGCCGCGGTCCGCGCCGGCGAGGCGCTGGGCGAATACCTGGACGAGCTCGCCCACGGAGAGCCCGTCCAGCCGCTTCGCCTGTACCCGTACTGGCGCGCGTTGCTGGAAGCGCGGCGTGCCGAGCGCGTGCACCCCGCGGACCTGTTCTTCCCCGACCTGGCGCTGCAGACGCCCGACGGCACGGCCTCGGCGCTGCGGCTGACGCCCGATGTGCGGGCGGCGGCCCGCGGCCGCTTCGAGCGTGGCCTGCTCACCTTCCTCCGCAAGCCGGACGACGACTACGCGCTGTCCGAAATGCGCGCGGCCGCCGAAACGCTGGAGGCCGCCACCCGCGACACGCCGCAGCGTCGCTTCTGGTGGCTCACGCTCGCCTTCTTCGATGCGCTGCGCACCCGATCGATCGTGCCGGACCTGTACGGCAAGCGGCTGATCGCCAAGCTGAACACGCAGATGAAGCACGCGCTGGACCACGGCGCGCCGGCCCCCAGGCAACTGCTGGCCGATACGCTCTTCGAGCTGGCGCGCGCGCGCAATCCGTCTGGCGTCGCGGCGCAGGCCGTCTCGCTCTTCGGGCTGGCCGGCATCGTGCCTTCCGACTTCGAGCTGCCGCGCTACGCCAGCGTCGACGCGGGCGCGCTGCGCGAGGCGCGCGATGCGACCGTGGCCGCCAAGCAGGCGTGGGACAAGGCCGCCCGTGGCAGCCGCGCCGACGCGACCGGCTTCGCCGATGCGTGCGCCGCGCTGGCCCAGGCATGCCAGCGTCTTCCCGCCCCCGGCCTCCAGCGTGTGGCCGGCGTGTTGTCGCGTACCCGCAGCGTGGTCGAGGCGGCGGGCCGCCGCATTCCGGAGGCCGCCTCCATCGAGATCGCCACCGCGATCACCTTCGTCGAACAGGCGCTGGAGCGGGGCGCGCGCGCGGACGATCCCTACCACTCGCACGGCTCCGAGATCGCCGAGCGGCTGTCGGCCGCTTTCGCCGGCAAGCCGGTCCCCGACGCGCTGCCTTCCTGGATGCTGCAGCTCGCCGCGGCCGCCCAGGACCGCCTGACGATGGCGACGCTGTGCGCCGAGCTGCACGTCAACTTGCGGTCGGCGGAAAAGCCGCTCGATGCTTTCTTCCGCGATCCCGCGCTGCGCGCGCCGCTGCCGGGCGCCGCCGAGCCGATCCGCAAGGTGGCAGGCGCATTGGAGCTGACCGGCCACCCGATGGCGGCCGCCGGCGCGCGCGCCACGGCCGATGCGGTGGCCGCGACCGCCACCCGCGCCGAGCCGCCGGACGAGGCGGCGTGCGAGCACGTGGCCGCCAACTTCGGCGCGCTGGGCTTTTATGTCGATGCGCTGTCCCAGCCGGATCGGCTGGCCGGGCAGTTCGTGTTCGACGAGGCCACCGGTGCCTTCCGGCTCGCGTCCGACCGCGCCCGCGAGGCCGCCGCCGAAGACGCCCGTCGTGCGGCCGAGTCGCTGCTGGCGGAGGCCTCCGCCATCGCGTTGCCGTCGCTGGACGGGACCGAATCGGACATGTCGTTCCTGGAGCTGCCGCGGTTGGGCGAGTCGCCGCAGGCCTCGCCGGCGTCCGACACGCCGAGCCCGTTCTTCGATCCGACCGCCTTCAACCCCGATCTGTTCGCTGCCCCGATGCCGTCGGCGTCGGCACCGCCGACGCCCGCGGCCACGCGGCCGGCCCCGCCGCCCGCAGGCGTCAGCTCGGTCTTCGATGCCACCGCGTTCGACGCGGCGGCCTTCGAGACCCTTCCGGCGATCGAGATCGATGCGCTGGACCTGGACCCGGCCGGCGAGGACACCCCGCCAGCGGCGGTCGATCCCGTCGACGCCGCCTCGCCGGTCGGCGCCGGCAGCCCGGTCGCTGCGGCACCGGCCGCGATCGCGAGCCATGACAGCGAGGTCGACACCGAATTGCTGGAGGTGTTCCTGGGCGAGGCCGGCGAGGTCTTCGAGACCATCGCCGAGTCGTCCGCGACGCTGCGGCGCGAGCCGAGCGCCCCCGAGGCGCTGGCGGCCCTGCGTCGTGGCTTCCATACGCTCAAGGGCTCGAGTCGCATGGTCGGTCTGCGCGAATTCGGCGAAGCCGGATGGGCCATGGAGCAAGTGCTCAACCGCTGGCTGGACGAGTCGGTCCCGGCCACCGCGGACCTGCTCGCGCTGGTGGCCCGCGCCCAGGCAGAGATGCAGGGATGGGTGCGAGGCCTGCAGGCCGACCCCGCCTTCCGCGTCGTGCCGCAAGCCATGATCGACGCGGCCCACGCGCTGTTGGGCCAGGGCGGGCAGGCCGCCGTCGACGCCCCGGACGACTTCGCATTGGAATCGGCGACCAGCCTCCAGGACGACTTGGCCGAGCCGGAATTCGATGTCGGCGCGTTCGACCCGCCAAGCGTGGATGCGGGCAGCGGCGACGCGGACGGCAGCGAGGCCGACGTGGGCGACGCGAGCACCGCCTGGAGTCCGCGCGGCTCGGGCGCCGAGCCGATGGACGCCATGCCGGCGACGACGGCCGACGAAGCGCTTCCCGTCGAAGGCGCCCCGGCATCGGGCTTCGGCGCCTCGGCCGACACCACGAGCGCTCTTGCCCACCCGCCAGCGGACGCGGCGCCGACCCATGCCGGTGCCACCGGCGGCGCACGCGGCACGCCGCTCTATTCGATCTTCCTCGGCGAAGCGGACGACCTGCTCGCGCGCCTGGGCGAGCAGGTCGAAGCCTGGCGCGTCGAGCCGGCCCAGCACGCGTCCGAGCGCGCCGCGCGCGCGGCGCACTCGCTGGCCGGCTCGTCCTCGCTGATGGGTTTGTCGGGCGTGAACGCGCTGGCCGTCGCGCTGGAGAACTTCCTGCGTGCGCGTTCCGCGCTCGCCGACGGCGTGCTGGCGGTGGATTCGCCAGCGCTCGAGGCGTACGTGTTCGCCGTGGAGCGCCTGCGCGCGATGCTGCACCGCTTCGCCGCGGGCCAGCCCGCGGGTGACGTCGCAGACGCGCTGGCCCGGCTCGCTTCGATCGAGTCGCGCCTGCCGATGGCCGCGAGCGACGTCGAGGCGTCGCTCGCCGCGTTCGCCAGTCCCGCGCCGCACGAGGCGCCGGCCGAGCCGTTGCCGGAGCTCGCCGACGAGCTGGACGCCGAGCTCTTGCCGGTGTTCCTGGTCGAGGCGGACGACTTCATGCCCGCGATCGCCGAGCGGCTGCGTCAATGGTCGCAGCATCCTGCGGATCCGTCGCTGCCCGCGGCGCTGATGCGCGACCTGCACACGGTGAAAGGCAGCGCCCGCATGGCCGGGGCGATGCGGCTGGGCCAGCTGGTGCACGAGATCGAGACGCGCATCGAGGGCGCGTCGCACCGCTCGGCCGCCACGCCGGCGCTGATCGACGAGTTGATCGCGGACCACGACCGCGTGCTGGCGCTGTACGACCTGCTGCGCCAGCCGGGTGCCGTCGAAGCGTCGGTGGCAGCCGCAGCCGCGGCGGCCTCCGCGACCGCGGCGACCACGACGGATGCGGTCGAGGAGGGCACCGGCGCCCGGGCCGATGTCGATCCGGGCACGCCGGCCCACGCGCAGGCGCAGGCGCCTTGGACGGCGCCCGCTCCCGCGCCTTCCGCACCTTCCTGGTCGGCAGCGGTGCCCGCCCCCGTGTCGGCTGCTTTCCATGCGCCGGCTCCAGCGCCTGCGCTGTCCCAAGCCTCCGAGACGGTGGTGCGCGTGCGCGCCGACCTGCTCGATCGCATGGTCAACGAGGCGGGCGAGGTGTCGATCGCCCGCGCGCGGCTGGACAACGAGATCGGGATGATCCGCCAGTCCTTGTCGGAGCTGACCGAGAACGTGGCGCGCCTGCGCAGCCAGCTGCGCGAGATCGAGATCCAGGGCGAGTCCTCGATCCAAGCGCGCATCGCGCAGTCGCGCGACGCGCATGGCGAGTTCGATCCGCTGGAGATGGACCGCTACACGCGTCACCAGGAGCTGACGCGCATGCTCGCCGAGTCGGTCAACGACGTGGCGACGGTGCAGCAGAACATGGGCCGCGCGCTGGACGAGGCCACCGCCGACCTGAACCGCCAGGCGCAGGTGGCGCGCGACCTGCAGCAGAACCTGATGCGCGTGCGCATGGTGCAGTTCGGCACCATCGCCGAGCGGCTCTACCGCGTGGTGCGCCGCAGCGCCAAGGACACCGAACGGCGCGTGAACCTCGAGGTGCGAGGGGGCAACGCCGAGATCGACCGCGGCATCCTGGAGCGCATGGCCGGCCCGATCGAGCACCTGCTGCGCAACGCCGTCGCGCATGGCATCGAGCCGCGCGAGGCGCGCGTTGCGGCCGGCAAGGCCGAGGCGGGCGAGATCGTCGTCGAGCTGCGCCAGGAGCGCAACGAAGCGGTGCTGGTGCTGGCCGACGACGGCGGCGGGCTCGACCTGGCCCGCATCCGCGAGCGGGGCGTGCGCAACGGCCTGATCGAGGCCGACCAGGCCGTGTCGGACGCGGATCTCGCCAAGCTGATCTTCCTGCCCGGTTTCACCACCGCGGACTCGGTGACGGCGACGGCCGGGCGCGGCGTCGGCATGGACGTGGTGGCAGCGGAAGTCTCGGCGCTGGGCGGACGCATCGAGACCGACACGCAGCCGGGCCGGGGCACGCGCTTCACCATCCACCTGCCGCTGACCATGGCGGTCACGCAGGTGGTGCTGCTGACGGTGGGAGAGCGGCGCTTCGCCGTGCCTGCGGTGCTGGTCGAGCAGCTCATGCAGATGAAGCCGCCGCAGCTGGCCGCCGCGTACGCCGAGCGGTCGATCGAATGGCAGGGCGGGCGATTGCCGCTGTACCACCTGTCCGGGTTGCTGGACCTGCCCGAGCAGGCGCCGGTGGCGCAGCGCCAGGCCCCGGTGCTGGTGCTGCACTCCGGCAACCAGCGCATCGCCCTGCACGTCGACCACATCAGCGCCAACCAGGAAGTGGTGGTGAAGAACGTCGGCCCGCAGCTGATGCGCCTGCAGGGCGTCGTGGGCGCGACGGTGCTGGGCAACGGCGAGATCGTGCTGATCGTCAACCCGGTGCAGCTGGCGCAACGCGACGCCACCGGCGCCGAAGGGCTGGACCTGTCGCGCAGCGGCATGCGCCTGGAAGCCATCGAGGCCGCCACGCAGCTGCCGCCGACGGTGCTGGTGGTCGACGATTCGCTCACGGTCCGCAAGGCCACGCAGCGGCTGCTGAGCCGCGAGAACTACCAGGTGGTGCTGGCCAAGGACGGCGTGGACGCCCTGCGCCAGATGCAGGACGTGGTGCCCGACGTGATGCTGGTCGACATCGAGATGCCGCGCATGGACGGCTTCGACCTCACGCGCAACGTGCGTGCCGATGCACGGTTGCGCGACATCCCGATCGTGATGATCACCTCGCGCACCGCGGACAAGCACCGCAACAAGGCGATGGCGCTGGGTGTGGACGTGTACCTCGGCAAGCCCTACGCCGAGGACGAGTTGTTGGGGCACGTGGCGCGCTTCATCGCGGCGCGGCGCGAGGCCACGGAGAAAACATGATGAACGCATCCAAGCTGATCCGCCTGACCTACGCCAGCCGCTCGACCCGCCCGGTGCCGCCGGGCAATCTCTACATCGACCCCGCGATGGGCCGCATCCTGGCCAAGTCGCGCGCCAACAACCGCTGCCGCGGGCTGGTGGGCGTGCTGTACTTCGGCGACGGGCACTTCTTCCAGTGCCTGGAGGGCGAGGCGTCGGCCGTCGACGCGCTCTACGACACCATCGGCCGCGACGATCGCCACGCCGACCTGCGCGTGCTGGACCGGCGCGAGATCTCGTCGCTGTCCTTCTCGCAGTGGTCGATGAAGTTCGTGCCGGTGGAGTCCCAGGTCACGGCGCTGCTGGCGCAGCACGGGCATGCGCGCTTCGACCCCTATGCACTAAAGCCGCAAGTGGTCGAGCGGCTGGTCGAGTTGCTGGCGGAAGCCGCCGGGGAAGAAGCGCTGGCGGCAGGCGCCTGAAGAGGCGGCCCGGCCGCCTCAGCTCGGCCGCCTCAGCTCGGCCGCACCAACCCGTCGCCCGACTGGAACCAGATGCCGTCGAGCATGTCGGCATCGGAACCGCTCGCTCGCACGCTGCGGGCCAACTCTTGCGCGCGCTGCGCCGCGTGCACGGCGTCGTCGAAGGCGGCTTCGTCCAGGCGTTCCAGGCGCCGGGCGCTGGGCGCGTAGGCGACCGGCTCGGTCTGGACGATCGCGACGCGGTAGCGCTGGGGTTCGGTACGCAGGATGGCAAGACGCGGCATGGGGGATTCCTCGGTTCGGTTCCTCCCTACTTAACGGCACGGACCGCCCCGTTGTTGACCGCCCGGACGTGCCGTCCGCCCCCTCGGTTCCGGCCGCTGGATCGCCTAATCGGCCAAGGCGCCCTGGAACGCGGCGAAGTCGCGCCGCAGGAGCCCGAATGACCGCCCGCAGGCGTTGGAGATTCGATGCCTGCCGCTGGCGTGCGCCGAGCCGAGGGTTCGGCGAGGGACGGGTTGATCGCTCAATCATCGGGTTCCGATCCGCTGCCCTTGACCACCGAATACCGGGCCAGCGACTTCGCACGCGCCTGGACGTGGTCCACCACCGGCAGCGGATAGTCCTTGCCGGCGCCCAGCCGGACCCCCGCGGCGACGAGCGTGTCGGCGCCCGCCGCCCAAGGCGCATGGATGGCCGCATCCGGCAGCCGTGCCAGCTCCGGCACCCACTGCCGCACGTACTGCCCGCGACCGTCGAACTTCTCGGACTGGGTGATCGGGTTGAAGATGCGGAACCAAGGCTGCGCGTCGCAGCCCGTCGATGCCGCCCATTGCCAGTTCCCGACGTTGGCCGACAGGTCGTAGTCGTTCAGGTGGTCCGCGAAGAAGCGCTCGCCGCGTTTCCAATGCAAGCCCAGTTGCTTGCAGAAGAACGAAGCCACCACCATGCGCGTGCGGTTGTGCATGAAGCCCGTGGCGGCCATCTGCCGCATGCCGGCGTCGACGATGGGGTAGCCGGTGCGGCCCTGCGCCCAGGCGTCGAAGAGCGCGTCCGCCTGCGGTCCTTCCTCGAAGCGCACCTTCTCGAAGACCGGCTTGCAGGGGCGATCCACGCTGTGCGGCATGTGCCAAAGCGTCTGGAAGAAGAAGTCCCGCCACGTGAGTTCCGACAACCACGTGCGGGCGCCGTCTGCCGCCTGCGGCTCGGCGTCCACCGATGCCCGCGCGATCCGCGCGCATTCCCGGACCGACACCGTGCCGAAGCGCAAGTGCACCGACAGCAGCGACGAGCCCCGGATCGCGGGCCGCTCGCGCCCGGTGCGATAGGCGCCGAGCAGGCCGTCGCGGAACTCCGCCAGCAGCCGCGCCCCGCCGGAGATGCCCACGCCGAGGGGCAGCTCCGACAAGTTGGTCCGCTCGAAGCCCATCGATTCCAAGGTCGGGATGCGTGCGGCCGCGACCGAGGCCGGCAAGCCCTCCGCGGGGTGCATCGCGTCGGGCGGCGGTGCCAGGGCGTCCACGTGCGGCAGCACCGGGTGCGCCGCGATCGGCGTGGCGTCCGCCCCCAGCGCGCGCTCCCAGGCGTTGCGGTAGGGCGTGAAGATCGAATAGGGGCGCTTGGTGCCGCTGAGGATCTCGTCACGCTCGAAGATCGCCTGGTCCTTGAAGGTGCGCAACTGCTGGCCCTGCGCCTCCAGCGCGCGCGCCACGCGGTCGTCGCGCTCGATGGCGGCGGGCTCGTAGTCGCGGTTCAGATACACCGCATCGACCTGCAGCCGCGCGGCGAGCGCCACGATGGACTCGGCGCCGTCCCCATGCACGGCGATCATCGCGCCGCTGTGGCCGCGCAGCACTTGGTCCAACTCCACCAGGCTTTCGCGGATGAACTCGACGCGCCGGTCGCGCGGCGAGGGCAGGGCGTCCAGGATCCCGCGGTCGAACACGAAGGCGCAATGCACGCGCCGGCATTCGCGCAGCGCGTGCGACAGCGCGGCGTGGTCCAGCAGCCGCAAGTCGCGCCTGAACCACACCAGTCCCGAATCCAACCTGCGCATGCGGTCTCCCCGTTGCCCGGAAATGCGGATGCGGATGCTGCCACCAGCAGGGCTGGCCGCTGCCGATCCCCCACCGTCCCAGGCGGGTTTGGCGCGGCCGCGGGACGTACAATGGGCATTCGAGGACGACCCCATCCATGGCAACCGACCACGCGTCCACCAGCTTCGCGAACCAGTTCCTGATCGCGATGCCGAACATGGCCGACGAGAACTTCGGCGGCGCGCTGGTGCTCGTGGCCGAGCACAGCGACCGCGGCGCGCTGGGGCTGGTCGTCAACCGGCCCACCGACATCACCATGGGCACGCTCTTCGACCGCATCGATCTCTCGCTCGGCACCCAGCCGCTGGCGCTCGTCCCGGTGCTGTTCGGCGGTCCGGTCCAGACCGACCGCGGCTTCGTGCTGCACCAACCGGTGGGCGACTGGAGCTCCAGCGTCAAGGTGGGCGACGATCTGGCGCTCACGTCGTCCAAGGACGTGCTGGAAGCCGTGGCCCGCGGCGAGGGACCCGATCGCCTGCTGGTCACCCTGGGCTATGCCGGATGGGGCCCCGGCCAGCTGGAACAGGAGATCGGCCAGAACGCCTGGCTGACCGTGCAGGCCTCGGCCGACCTGCTCTTCGACGTGCCGTTGGAAGAGCGCTTCGACCGCGCCTTCCGCAAGCTCGGCATCGACCCGCTGCTGATGTCGTCGGCGGCCGGCCACGCGTGAGCGGCGGCGGGGCGGCGGGCGGGCCGCACGAGACGCTGCTCGCCTTCGATTACGGTGCGCGGCGCACCGGCGTGGCGGTGGGCAACGGACTGACCCGCACCGCGCGCCCGCTCGAGATCATCGACACGTCCAACGAAGCGCTGCGCTTCGCGCGCATCGCGCGGCTCATCCAGGACTGGCAGCCGCAGCGGTTGGTGGTGGGCGTGCCGCGCGAGCCGGGCGTCGAGGTGGTCGAGCGCGTCACGGTCAAGTGCGAGCGATTCGCCCGGCAGCTGGCCGGTCGATTCTCGCTGCCGGTCGAAACGGTGGACGAGCGCTACAGTTCGCGCGCCGCCGCCAGCGAGGCGCGCCGTGACGGCGTGCCCGACGGCCCGGACGACGCGGTGGCCGCCGTGCTGATCCTGGAACAATGGTTCCACGATGCCGCCTGACCCTTTCGACCCGACACGAGGACCATGGACCCGCACACCCTAGACGCCGAACGCCTGTACCTGGCGCTGCGCGACCAGCTGGCCGCGGCGCTTTCGGCGTCGGGCCGCACGCCGCACCTGGTGGGCGTGCACACGGGGGGCGCGTGGATCGCCGACCGCCTCCACGGCGACCTGGGGCTGGCCACGCCGATCGGCTACCTGTCCAGCGCCTTCCATCGCGACGACTACGGCGAGCGGGGCTTGCCCGCGAAGCTGAAGCCCACCCAGCTGTCCTTCGACATCGCCGGCGCCGACCTGGTCGTGGTGGACGACATCCTCTTCACCGGCCGCACGGTGCGTGCCGCGCTCAACGAGCTCTTCGACTATGGCCGGCCCGCGCGCGTGGAGCTGGCCGTGCTGCTGGACCGCGGCGGGCGCGAGCTGCCGGTCGCCGCGCAGTACGTGGGCGCGGTGGCGCCGCTCGCGCCGCCCGCCCAGTACATGCTCAGCCAGGACACCGGCGGCCGGTTGTCGCTACGGGTCGAGCGCGCGGAGGGCGCGTGATGGCGCGCCACCCGCAGCTCAACGCCCACGGCGGGCTCAAGCACCTGCTCACCATCGAGGGCCTGCCGCGCGCGGTGATCGAGCACCTGCTGGACACCGCCGAGAGCTTCGTGGGCGTGGGCGACCGCGAGATCAAGAAGGTGCCGCTGCTGCGGGGCAAGAGCGTCTTCAACCTCTTCTTCGAGAACTCCACCCGCACGCGCACCACCTTCGAGATCGCCGCCACGCGGCTGTCGGCCGACGTGGTCAACCTGGACGTGGGCCGCTCGTCCACCGCCAAGGGCGAGTCGCTCCTGGACACCATCGACAACCTGGCGGCCATGGCGGCCGACATCTTCGTGGTGCGCCATGCGCAAAGCGGCGCGCCTTTCATGATCGCGCAGCACGTGGGCCCCGGCGTGCACGTCATCAACGCCGGCGACGGACGCCATGCGCACCCGACGCAGGCGCTGCTCGACATGTACACGATCCGTCACTTCAAGGGCGACTTCACCAAGCTGCGCGTGGCGATCGTCGGCGACATCCTGCATTCGCGCGTGGCCCGCTCGGACATCCACGCGCTGACCACGCTGGGCGTGCCGGAAGTGCGCGCGATCGGTCCGCTGACCCTGCTGCCGGGCGGGCTGGAGCAGATGGGCGTGCGCGTCTTCACCGACATCGCCGAGGGCTTGCGCGGCGTGGACGTCGTGATCGCGCTGCGGCTGCAGAACGAACGCATGCGCGGCGCGCTGCTGCCCAGCGCGGGCGAATACTTCAAGCACTACGGATTGACCCCGGAACGCCTGGCGCTGGCCGCGCCCGACGCCATCGTGATGCACCCCGGTCCGATGAACCGCGGCGTCGAGATCGACAGCGCGGTGGCCGATGGCCCGCAGAGCGTCATCCTGGCGCAGGTCACCTTCGGCATTGCCGTGCGCATGGCGGTGATGAGCATCGTCGCCACCAACTGATCCGCCCGATGACCCATCCTTCCCCGCCGTCCGGGCGCCTCGCCATCCGCGGCGGCCGGCTGATCGATCCGGCCGCGGGCATCGACCGCGTCGCCGACCTGTTCCTGGCCGACGGACGCATCGCCGGCATCGGCCAGCCGCCCGCTGGCTTCGAGGCCGCCCACACCATCGACGCGGCCGGGCAGTGGGTGCTGCCGGGGCTGGTCGACCTGGCCGCGCGGCTGCGCGAGCCCGGCTTCGAATACCGCGCCACGCTCGAGAGCGAGATGCATGCCGCGCTGGCCGGCGGCGTCACCAGCCTGGCCTGCCCACCCGACACCGACCCGCCATTGGACGAGCCCGGCCTGGTCGAGATGCTCAAGCATCGCGCCCGCGCGTTGGACGCGGCAAGGCTCTTCCCGATCGGCGCGCTCACGGTCGGGCTCAAGGGCGACACCATCACCGAGATGGCCGAGTTGGCCGAGGCGGGTTGCGTCGGCTTCTCGCAGGCGCATGCGGCCATCGTCGACACGCAGGTGCTGCAGCGCGCGCTGCAGTACGCCCGGACCTTCGGCTTCACCGTCTGGCTGCACCCGCAGGATCCCCACCTGTCGCGCGGGGGCGTGGCGCACGCGGGCCCGATCGCCGGGCGCCTGGGCTTGCCGGGCGTGCCGGTGACGGCGGAGACCGTGGCGCTGCACACCATCGTGGAGCTGGTGCGCGCCAGCGGGTGCCGGGTGCACCTGTGCCGCCTCAGCTCGGCGGCGGGCGTGGCGCTGCTGCGCGCCGCGCGTGCCGAGGGCCTGCCGTTGACCGCCGACGTCTCGGTGCATCACCTTCACATGACCGACATGGACATCGGCTACTTCGACCCCGCCTGCCGCGTCGATCCGCCGTTCCGGACGCAACGCGACCGCGACGCGCTGCGGGCAGCGCTGGCCGACGGCACCATCGACGCCGTGTGCTCGGACCACACGCCCGTGGACGACGACGCCAAGCAACTGCCTTTCGGCGAGGCCGAGCCGGGGGCCACGGCGCTGGAGCTGCTGCTGCCGCTGACGCTGAAGTGGGCGACCGAGGGCGGCATGGCGCCGCTGGATGCCATCGCCCGGGTGACTTCGCGGCCGGCCGCGGTGCTGGGCCAGCCGGCCGGCACGCTGGCCGTGGGCGCGGCGGCCGACGTGGCGTTGTACGACCCGGACGAAGCCTGGACCGTCACATCCGAATCGCTGGCCAGCCAGGGCAAGAACACGCCCTACGCCGGCCGCGAACTGGTCGGGCGCGTGCGGGCGACGCTGGTGGGCGGGCGGATCGCGTTCGATCGCTGATCCGGCCGGGCCGCGCGTCCGGCGGCGGCCGCATGCCAACCCGCCACGAACGCGCAGAAGGTGAGCAGCCAGATCATGCGGCCCTGGTATCGGCCGTACACGCCCGACAGCGCCCCGGTGGTGAAGGCGTTGGCCAGCAGCGCCAAGGCGACGACGGCCGCGAGCGCAACGGGCAACCAGCGTCCGCGCCGCGCGCAGAGCGCGGCGAGCACGACCACGGCGAGCGCGGACAACGCGGCCACCCAGCCGTGCAGCCGGTTCACCTGCGCCAACGAGGGCTTGGACAACAACCCGCGGTCTTGCAGCGAGCCTTCGAACGCGGCCGCGGCGTAGGGATAGCGCGCCGGCAGCTTCCAGCGGTCGGCATCGTTGAACTGCGCTTCCGACTCGATCGTCACCAGTTGCCACCCGGTGGCGGACAACGCGTTGCCGATCACTTCGCGCGGAAAGCGCAGCACTGTGCCGACCACGACTTCACCCTGTTCGGCACGCATGCGCGCGTACTCTGGCGTACGGCGCCGCTCGTAGAAGAAGCCCCAGACGATCGCGATCTCGTTGTCCGGAATCGTGTCGATGTGGGGGCACAGGGCCAGCGGCCGTCGCGGACAGACCTCGCGCAGCCATGCCTTGGCCGTGCCGTTGGCCAACAGGCGCGCCACCACGAAGGGCGGGCTCTTGGGCGTCAACGAGGCGAAGCCATGCACGACCATTGAAAAGGCCAGCAGCCCGGCGATGGCCAGCGCGATCGGCGCCAGGACCAGGAACGGGTTCGGCCGAACATGGGCGTCTCGAGCACCTGCACGAGGGCCGCGCCGCCAACGGCCGACCGCCCAGGCGAGGACCGTCGCGCCCGCGACGGCCAGCGCCGTCGGCAGATGCGACAAGTGGAAGGACACCGCTGCGGCCGCGAGCAGCACCAGGTACGCGATCTCGCCGTGCCGGAGGCGATGGCCGACGAAGCCGAGCAGGAAGAGCGCAAGCACGCCGGCACCCGCGAAGACGTCGGGCAGCACGTGCGATGCATGCCACGACAGCGGCGTGCCCAGCGCCAGCGCCGCGGCGATCGCCACGAACGTGGGCGCACCCGCCTGCACCCCGAGCGCCCGCAGCGCCAGCCACAGCAGGTGCGCCACCACCAGGCCTTGCGCCAGCACCACCGGCCACAGCGTGCGCTCCCAGTGCAGCGGCCAGGTCAGCAGGCCGTAGAAGACGGAACGCTCGTTGATCGGGTGCGAAAGCCGCACCAGGTTGGCCCCGTCCGACAGGTAGCTCAGCGTGTCGGGAAAGAGGATCGGGCCGCCGTTGATGAAGGCGGCCGCGCACAGCAGCGCTGTCGCGCACAGCAGCGAGGTCGCACGCGACAGCGGCGCGACTGGCGGCGCAACCGGTGAAGACAGCGCCGACGGCGCTCGGTTCGGCTTGCTCAACACGTGTTCCCGTCGACTCGAATCCAGTTGGGCGCCCCATCTGGCCGTGCGCCCGTCATGGGCGGCGCGGAGTATGTACCATCCCGCCCCGTGACCGATATCCCCGCACGTTCCGCGAGCGCAGGCGCGGCGCAGCGCGCGCGCGCCGCCCGCGCGCTGCGCCGCGCCGTCCGTCTGCCCGGCGCGATCGTGCTGCTGCTGGGCGGGCTCGCTTGGCAGGTCGCCGTCTTCCCATGGGCGTCGCCCGCGCTGCGCGAGCGTTCGATCGGCGCCTGGTCGAGGATGCTGCTCGCGGTCTGCGGGGTGCGCCCAGGCATCGACCCGCCCGGTTCGTTGCCGCCCGGCGTGCTGCTGGTGGCCAACCACCGCTCGTGGCTGGACATCTTCGTGATCCATGCGGTCGCGCCGGCGCAGTTCGTCGCCAAGGCCGAGATTCGCGGCTGGCCCGTGGTTGGCTGGCTGGTCGCGCTGTCGGGCACCCACTTCATCGAGCGCGGCCGGCGCCACGCGGTGCACGACGTGCTGCGCCGCATCGAGCGCGCGCTGCGCGAGGGCCGCCGCGTCGGCGTGTTCCCCGCCGGCACCACCGACGACGGCCGCGAGATGCCGCGCTGGCACGCGAACCTCCTCCAGGCCGCGGTCGATGCGCCCGCGCCGGTGGTGCCGCTGGCCCTGCGCTACCTGGATGCGGCCGGGCGCGACACCGACGCCGTGCTCTACGTCGGCGACATCACCTTCGGGCGATCCTTCTGGCGGGTGCTCGGCGAGCCGGGGCTTCGCGCCACCGTGACGCGCCTGCCGGTGGTCGACGCCCCGCCGGGAGCCACCCGGCATGCGATCACGCGCAGCGCGGAGGCGGCAGTGCGTCGGGCGCTGGGGATGCCGGTCGACACAGACGCGTGATGCGGCCGGCGATCAAGGCTTCACCGCTGCCACGGAACACGCCCAGGATCGCGAGATGACCGGCCTGCAGAATCATGGCCCGCTCGGCGACGTCTGGCGCTCGGACGGTTCGTTGCGCGGCCTCCCGCTAGCCCGGCCGACGGTGCCCAACGCATTCCACCTGCACCAGTTCGCGCCCTGACAGGCGCACTGCCGTCAGCCGCCCACCCCAGACGCAGCCCGTGTCCAGCGCCAGCACGTCCTGGCGAATCACCAGGCCCAGCGTCGACCAGTGGCCGAAGACCACGGTGGTGTCCGCACTCGCCCGCCCGGGCACATCGAACCAGGGCAGGTGGCCAGCGGGCGCGGCACCCGCGCCTTCCTTGGCGTCGAAGTCCATGACGCCGTCCGGTGTCGCGAAGCGCAGCCGGGTCAGGGCATTGACGATCACGCGCAGCCGGTCGTCGCCGGCCAGGGTGTCGCTCCAGGCCGCAGGCTGGTTGCCGTACATCGCGCCCAGGAAATCCTTCCAGCCGGGGCCGCGCAGCACCGATTCGACTTCGCCCGCCAGCGCCACCGTGCGCGCCGCGCTCCAGGGCGGCAGCACGCCCGCGTGCACCAACAGGTGCCCATGCTCCAGATGGGCCAGCGGCCGATGCCGAAGCCAATCGACGAGATCCTCGCGGTCGGGGGCGGCCAGCACGGCGTCCAGCGTGTCGGAGCGGCCCGCCGGGCGCACGCCCGCCGCCACCGCCAGCAGATGCAGGTCATGGTTGCCGAGCACCGCCACCGCCGCGTCGCCCAGGCCGCGCACGCGCCGCAGCGCTTGCAGCGAGCGCGGCCCGCGGTTCACCAGGTCGCCGCAGAACCAGGCGCGTTCACGCGACGGGTCGAAGCGGGCGGCATCCAGCAAGCGGTCGAGCTCGTCGCTGCAGCCTTGCAGGTCGCCGATCGCCAGCGCGGCCGGCGCGGGCCGGACGGAAGGGGGTGGGGTCATCGCCGGCGAGTCTAGCGTAGCGGCCATGTAACATTCGCGCCGACATGACTGCCCCGCCTGCCCGTGGTCACGCAAGGCTGCTGGCACACCGCGTCGCGGTCGCCGGTCTCGTCCTGCTTTTTCCCGCGTCGATCCTCTCGTCGCGCGTCGCTGGGCCGCTTTTCTGGCTTCTGGCGCTGACGGGCCTCGGGCTGCTGGCGGCGCGGCGCGGCGCGGCGCTTCCGCCCGATCGGCGCCTGCGGCTCGCCCTGGCGTTGGCGGCGTTGGGCCCGCTGGTGCTCAACATCGTGTCCGTAGTGGTCCATGGGCGGCCCGGCAGCGCGATCACGACCATGCCTTTCCTGGCGCTGCCGCTGCTGCTGGTCCTGGCGTTGCGGGTCGGCTTCGAGGCGCGCCACCTGATGCGGGCGGCGATGCTGGGGGCGGCGGCCGCGCTCGGCGCGGCGCTGCTCGGCCTTGTGGTCTACGGCGCCGAGCGTGCCGACATCACCATGAACGCGATCCTCTTCGGCCAGGGCGCGCTCAGTTTCGCCGTGCTGGCGCTGCTGGGCTTGGCGTGGCGGCTGCCCACGCGCTGGCCGGTGATGGCGGCCGCCGCCGCCGTGGCGGGCTTCTTCGCGTTCCTGATGGCGGGTTACCGCGGTGGCCTGCTCGCCTTGCCGATCGTGCTGGCCGCGCTTCCGTGGTTGGCGGCGGCGCGGCGAATCCGGGCGTCGCGGCAGGCCCGCTCGCCCCAGCAGGCCCGCTCGCCACGACCGCCGCGGCGCCCGGGCGCTCTGACGCTCGTCCTCTCGGCCATCTCCGCCGTCGCGGTCATCGGCCTCGCGGTGACGATCTCGCCGCTGTCTTCGCGGTTGGGCCAGATCGATGACGAGATCGCCGGCTACGCGGCCGGCCGCATCGACAATTCCTCGGTGGGCGCCCGCATGGCCATGTGGCAGGCGGCCACGACGATGCTCGCCGAACGCCCGGTGTTCGGGGTCGGCGCGCGGGGTTTCCAGGCGGCCCTGGCCCGGATGCAGCGCGAAGGGCGCTTCCCGGCCGACGTGGCGCTGTTCGACCATGCGCACAGCACCTACCTCACCGTCGCGGCGGAATACGGCCTGGTCGGCCTGGTCGTCCTGGCCGCGGTCGTCGTCGCCCTCTGGCGCCTGCTGGGCGTCGGCGATGCCGCGGTGCGCCGGATCGGAAGGGCGCTGCTGGCGTGCTGGCTGGCTTTCGCCTTGACCAACGACGTGCTGGCGCACCAGACCACCCAGCGCCTGCTGGTGCTGATGGTGGCGGTCTGCTGCGCTGCGGCGGTTGCTAGAATCGGCGCGCCGAATCGACCGCAAACCAGCCAGCACACCACGGGACACCATCGATGACTGCGCTCACCGCCGGAATCTTCAAGGCCTACGACATCCGCGGGATCGTCGACAAAACGCTCACCGACGAGGTGGTCGAGCGCATCGGCACGGCCATCGGCGGCCTGGCGCTGGAGCGTGGCGCCTCGCGCTGCGCCGTCGGCCGCGACGGCCGCCTGTCCTCGCCCAAGCTCGCGCGCGCGCTGATGCGCGGGCTGCGCACCGCCGGCATCGACGTGATCGACATCGGCCTGGCCACCACGCCGCTGCTGTACTTCGCCGCCCACCACATGGCGGAGGGCACCGGCGTGCAGATCACCGGCAGCCACAACCCGCCGGAATACAACGGCCTCAAGATGATGGTGGCGGGCAAGACGCTTTACGGCGACGACATCCAGACGCTGCACGAGCGCGCCCAGGACCCGACCGCGTATGCCGCCTACGGCCGCCAGGGCGCGGTCAGCCAGGACCATCCCTTCGAGCGCTACCTGCGCGAGGTGACCGGCGACGTGAAGGTCGCCCGGCCCATGAAGATCGCGATCGACGCGGGCAACGGCGTGGCCGGCGCCTTCGCGCCGCAGCTCTACCGCGCGATGGGTTGCGAGGTGCAGGAGCTGTACTGCGAAGTCGACGGCACCTTCCCGAACCACCACCCGGACCCGGCGCACCCCGAGAACCTGCAGGAGCTGATCCGGGCCGTGCAGGAAGGCGACGCCGAGATCGGGCTGGCCTTCGACGGCGATGGCGACCGCCTGGGCGTGGTCACCAAGACCGGCAACATCGTCTGGCCCGACCGCCAGCTGATGCTCTTCGCGCGCGACGTGCTGCGGGCGCGGCCGGGCTCCCAGGTCATCTTCGACGTCAAGTGCAGCGCCCACGTGGCGCGCACCGTGCGCGAGGCCGGCGGCGAACCGCTCATGTGGCGCACCGGCCACTCGCTGATCAAGGCCAAGCTCAAGGAGACCAAGGCGCCGCTGGCCGGCGAGATGAGCGGCCACATCTTCTTCAACGACCGCTGGCCCGGCTTCGACGACGGCTTGTACGCCGGCGCCCGCCTCATGGAGATCCTCTCGCGCGAGGCCGACCCCTCGGCGGTGCTGGACGCGCTGCCGCAGTCCCGCTCGACGCCCGAGCTGCAGGTGCCGGTGGCCGAGGGCGAGAACCACGCGCTGGTCACGCGCATGCAGGAACAAGCCAGCTTCCCCGGTTCCACCGAAGTGATCACCATCGACGGCCTGCGGGTGGAGTATCCCGACGGCTTCGGCCTGGTGCGTGCCTCCAACACCACGCCCGTGCTGGTGTGCCGCTTCGAGTCCGACACCGACGAAGGGCTGGCGCGCATCCAGTCCGCGTTGCGCGACGCGGTCCTGGCGGCGAAGCCGGACGCGAAGCTGCCGTTCTGACGCACGCGCCGCCCGTCGCCGCCTTCCCGGGCATCGCGCCTGCGGTGGCCGCGTGAGGCTCCTGCTCGTCAAGACGAGCTCGATGGGGGACGTGATCCACGGGCTGCCCGTCGTCACGGACCTCCAGGCGCATCGCCCCGACCTGACCATCGACTGGGTGGTCGAGGAGGCCTTCGCCGACCTGCCGGCGTTGCATCCCGGTGTGGCGCGCGTGCAGCGGGTCGCGCTTCGCCGCTGGCGCCGGGAATTGTTGCGCACGAGCACGTGGCGAGAGATCGGCGCCGCCCGCGCGGCCTTGCGGGGTCGCGACTACGACGCCGTGCTGGATCTCCAAGGGCTGGCCAAGAGCGCCTGGGTGGCCCGTTGGGCCGGCGCACCCATCACCGGCTTCGCGCGCGGCTGCGTGCGAGAGCCGATCGCGGCGCGCTTCTACGCGCATGCCCATTCCGTCGACATGCGGTCGCACGCGATCGAGCGGTTGCGCTCGCTCGCCGGCCAAGCCTGGGGCTACACGCCGCAGGGGCTGCCGTCCTTCGGTCTGCGGCGCGACCTGCCCCGGCCGGCCTGGATGCCCCAGGGCGCCGTCGTGCTGCTGCACGCCACGTCGCGCGCCGAAAAGGCGTGGCCGGACGACGCCTGGGTGCGGACGGCGCAGGCCTGCGCGCGGGCGGGCCGCGTGCCGCTTTGGCCTTGGGGCTCGGCCGCGGAGCAGGCGCAAGCGCAACGATTGGCATCGCTGGCGGGAACGGGGCTGGTCACGCCCCGGATGCGCGTGGCCGAAGCGGCCGCGATGCTGCTGCACGCCGACGGCACCGTCGGCGTGGACACCGGGCTCATGCACTTGTCCGCTGCGTTCGAGCGGCCGACGGTGGCCATCTTCACCGCCACGCCGGCTTGGCGCTTCGGGCCCTACTGGACGCCCGCTGCCGTCAGCCTGGGCGGGGAAGGCGCGCCGCCGCGCGCCGACGACGCGCTGGCGGCCCTGCGCTCGCTGGGTGGATTGCCGGGTGACGCGGCGTGAGCAAGCCGCTGGGGCGCACCCTCTACACCGCCGCGTTCAGCCTGGCGACGCCGCTCGTGGCGGCTTACCTGCTGCACCGCAGCCGTCGCCAGCCGGCCTACCGCGAGCACTGGCGTGAACGCTGGGCCGCGTGGTCCGAGCCGGCGCCCGCCGCCGCGCCGACGCTTTGGCTGCATGCGGTCTCGTTGGGCGAGACCCGCGCGGCGCAGCCGTTGGTGTCGGCCCTGCGCGCGCGTTGGCCGGGGCATCGCCTGCTGGTGACGCAGATGACGCCGACCGGGCGCGAGGCCGCGCGGGCGTTGTACCCGGACGCGGTGGTCGAATACCTGCCGTACGACTATCCATGGGCCGCCCGTCGCTTCCTGGCGCGCTGGCGGCCGTCGCTGGGCATCCTGATGGAGACCGAGCTTTGGCCGAACTTTCTGGCGGCGGCTCGGGAGGCCCGGGTGCCGATGGCCTTGGTCAACGCGCGCATGAGCGAGCGCTCGGCGGCCGGCTATGCCCGCTTCGGCGCTTTCGCACGCGAAGCGTTCGCTTCGCTGGCTTGCGTCGCGGCGCAGACCCCGGCCGATGCGCAGCGCTTGCGGGCGTTGGGCGCGGCGTCGCCGATCGTCACCGGAAACCTGAAGTTCGACGCGCAGCCCGATCCCGCCCTGTTGGCGCGCGGGCGCGACTGGCGCGCGGGTTTCTCCCGGTCCAGGGTCTGGGTCGCGGCCAGCACCCGAGAGGGCGAGGAAGCGCTGTTGCTGCACGCGGCCGAGCGGTTGCGCGATCCGTCGACCTTGCTCGTCCTGGTGCCGCGGCATCCGCAGCGTTTCGACGAGGTGGCTCGGTTGGCGCAGGCGCAGGGGTGGCGCGTGGCGCGCCGTAGCCAGACCGAGCGGCCGGCGTCCGACGTCGACCTGTGGCTGGGGGACTCCATGGGCGAGTTGCCCGCCTACTACGCCGCGGCGGACTTGGCGTTCGTCGGCGGCAGCCTGGTGCCCCTGGGCGGGCAGAACCTGATCGAGGCGTGCGCCTGCGGCCTGCCGGTGCTCGTGGGCGAGCACACCTTCAATTTCGCGCAGGCGACCGAGCAGGCCATCGCAGCGGGCGCGGCGCGGCGTGTGTCCGATGCCGACGCGCTGGTGCATGCCGTGCGCGCATGGCTGTCGGACGACGCCGCCCGCACCGCGGCCGCAACCGCGGCACGAGCCTTCACCGCCGCGCACCGCGGCGCGACCACACGCACGTTGACGCTGCTCGAGCCGCTCGTGCGGAGCAGCGAGCCGATCGTGCCGCCGGCCGGCGTCGTCCGCTGACGCCGCGTCTACGCCGCGTCATCGTCGGCGAGGGTGCGACGCGCCGGTCGTCGGTTCGTCGAATCTCGGCCGCCGGGGATCGCCGAACTCCTGCCCGATCATGAACCCGCTCCGGCGACGCTCGCCGCGCCGCATCGCATCGCGCTTGGCCGGGGCGCTGTCGCGGTGACCGCTCAAGCCGAGTACCGCTCCCAGTAGCCGGGCTCGGGCTCGACCTGCTCGACGATGTCGACCGCCATGCCTGCGGGGTCGAGGATCTCTGCAGGCGGATCTGGCCCCAGGGCTCGCGGCGCGCAGGGTAGGCGATCCGCACGCCCGCTTCGCGCAGTTCTTGCTCTGCCGCGGCCGCGTCGTCCACCTGGAAGGTGATGAGCACGCCTCGTCCTCCGAAGGGTTCCGGGCCGGGCGGCGTGGAGGGGTGTTCGACCGACAGGAAGGCGAGGCTCGAAGCCGCTTCGCCCGGGCTGCCGGCCGGCCGGTGCAGGTACACGAACCAGCTGGAATCGAAGCCGACCTCGAAGCCGAAGTGCCGCATGTAGAAGTCGCGGCAGGCTTCGCAGCGGTCGGTGGTCACGAGCGGGTAGGTGTCCAGGAGCTTCATCGCGTTCGCCTCGTCGCCGGGTTGCGTCGCCACGTCGGTTGCAGACAGACTACCTGTCTGTGAAAGCCCGAAGTTAGATACCGACAGTCTGTATGTCAAGGAATCGTGATGTCCAACGATCGGGACGAAAAGCGAATGCCTCCGACGGGCCGCAAGGCGGAGCAGGCCGCGGCGTCGCGCCAGGCCTTGGTCGCCAGCGCGCGCGCCCTGTTCGAGGCGAAGGGCTATGCCGCGTCGTCGACAGAAGAAGTGCTGCAGTCCACGGGGCTGACCCGTGGCGCGCTGTACCACCACTTCCGTGACAAGCGCGCATTGTTCGAGGCCGTCTGCGACCAGATCCATGGCGAGCTCGTCGACGCGATCGAACGGGCGACGCTCGGCATCGAGGATCCGCGCCAGTCGCTGCGGCGCGGCGCGCGCGCGTGGCTGGATGCCGCATCCGCCCCGGCGCGGGCGCGCGTGCTGCTCGTGGACGCCCCTGCCGTGCTGGGGGCGGCCGGCTGGCGAGAGATCGACGAGCGCCATGGCTTCGCGGCGCTGCGCGAGGCGGTGCGGCGCCTTCGAGGCGACGGCGGCAAGGGGCATCGACACGACGATGGCGTCAGGTCTCGCGGGCGTGATGACGCCCGCGCGGTCGCCTTGAACGGCGCGATCAACGAGCTCGCCACCTGGGTGGCCGGCGACACCGCGCGAATGAAGCCGGCGTTGTCGACCTTGGACTTGCTGATCGACGCCATCGCCGCGCAGGGTTGAGCCCGGCGCGGCGGCGCGGCGTCCTCAAGGGCGCGAAGGGCTGGCCGGCCGGCCGATCGAGGATGCGCCGCCATTGGCGCCCGGCACCGTGATGCGCGGCAGCGAAGTCCCCGGGCCCGCTGCGCCCGGCACCGCTTGAGAAGGGGTCCCCGGAGCACCGATCCGCGGGACCGCACGGGTCGGCCCCGGGTCGGTCACCGCCGGTGGTGTTCCGAGTGCCCAGCCCGCGGCCCCGGCCGGCCCACCGACGGCACCCGGGACGCTTCCGCCAGGCAGGCTCGACCCGGCCGCCGCGGCGCCGCGCGCGCCGCCACCCTGCAGCGGCACCGGGCGGATCGTGACTTCGGGCTCGGGCGGCACATCGGCCAACAGGGCGTTGATGCGGGCGACGTCGTCATCGCCCAGCGTGGCGGTGGTGGCCGCCAGCTGCAGCGCGCCCACCAGCGTGTTGTACCGCGCCCGCGCCAGGTTCTGGCGCGTCGTGAAGAGCTGCTGCTGGGCGTTGAGCACGTCGATGTTGATGCGCACGCCGACTTCGTAGCCCAGCAGGTTCGAGTCCAACGCCAATTGGCTGGACCGCTCCGCGGCCTCCAGCGCGCGCACCTGCGCCAGCCCGCTGGTCAGGCCGATGAAGGCCTGCCGCGCGCCGAGCTCGGCCTGGCGGCGGGCCGTCTCGAGATTGGCCAGCGACTGGTCCAGGCTCGCCGCGGCCTGCCGCGTGCGCGCATCGACTCCGCCACCGGCGTAGATCGGAATCGCCAGCTGCAGCCCGACCACGCTGCTGGTCAGCGTGGCGTTGGGCAGCTGCACGTTCGGGTTGATGGTGCGGTTCAGCTGGCCGACCAGGTCCAGCGTCGGGAAATGCGCATAGCGTTGCCGGGTGATCTCGCGGCGGGCGATCTCGCTGCCCAGCAAGGCCTGCTGCACCGCGTAGCTGTTCAGGCGCGCATCGTTGACCCAGGGGGCCTCGGCCGAGGGCTGCGGCGGCTGCAGCTCGACCGCCCGGGGCAGTCCCTTCAAGTCGCCGACCGGCCGGCCCACCAGCAGCTCGAGCGCCGCGCGGCGCACCCGCAGATCGTTCTCGGCGCCGATCTCCTGCGCGGTGGCCAGGTCGAAGCGGGCCTGGGCTTCTTGCTGGTCGGTGACGGTGGCGGTGCCGACCTCGAAGCTCCGCTTGGCGCTTTCGAGCTGCTCGGCGATCGCGCGCTTCTGCGAGCGGATGGTGAAGAGCGAGTCCTGCGCCGCCAACGCGTCGAAGTACGCCTGTGCCACCCGCAGCGCCAGGTCCTGCTGGGCATTGGCGAAGGCGGCTTCGGCCTGCGCGACGCCGAGCTTGCTCTGTTCGTAGGCCTCGATGTTCTGCAGCCGGAACAGGGGCTGTGACAAGGAAATGCCGTAGGTGCGCGACTGCAGCGAGAACTGCCGGTTGGCCAGCGCGTTGGTCGGGTTGACCAGGTCCACCTCCTGGCGCTGCAGCGTGGCCGAGGCACCGAAGACCGGCAGCAGCGCCGATCGCGCGATCGGAACGTTCTCGCGCGTGGCCTGCAGCTGAGCGCGCGACGCCGCCAGCACGGCGTCGTTGGCCTGCGCGTCGCGGTAGGCCTGCAGCAAGTCGTAGCCCCATGCCGCAGGCGCGGTGCAGGCGACCAGCGTCGCGACGACGGCCGCCCTCAAGCGGTGGTGGATCATGGTCGGGCTCCGTTGCATTTTATTTTTGCTCTGGGCGTTCCGCCGGGCCGTCTGGCGCGGCGCTGCTTCAGTAGATCGGGAACCGCGGGTCCACTTCGCGCGCCCACGCGTCCACGCCCCCGGCCAGGTTGATGACGTCGGCGAAGCCCTGGCGCTCGAGGAAGATGCCCACCTGCATGCTGCGCATGCCGTGGTGGCAGATGCACACCACGGGCCGGTCCGGGTCCAATTCGCCCACCCGCGCGGGGACGTCCCGCATGGGGATGTGCACCGTGCCGGGCAGCATGCCCAGCTCGGCCTCCCAGGGCTCGCGCACGTCGAGCAACTGCGGCGTGCCGCCGGGTTCGGCCAGCCAGCGCGACAATTCGCCCACGGCCATCTGCTTCATCGTGGCGCCTCGCGTCCGGGGCTCAGAAGCGGAAGCGGTCGGGTTCGGGGAAAGCCAGCAGCCGCGGTGCCACGCTCTCGAACAGCTTGGCCGTGACGAAAGCCTCCTCGCCGGCCCGCGTGACGAGCGTGGCCGACATCACGGGCTGGTCGCCGACGATGCCGATCAAGCGGCCGCCGACGGCCAGCGAGCGCAGCAGCGACTCCGGAACGCGCGAGACCGATCCCGACAGGACGATCGCGTCGAAGCGTGCGTTGCGTGCGTGGTCCAGCCCGTTGCCGCCGGCCACGCGCGCATTGGTCACGCCGGCGCGCTTGAGGTTGGCCGCCGCCAACGCCGCCAGCTCGGGGTTGATGTCCACCGTCAGGACGTCCCGGCCGCGGTGGGCCAGCAGCGCGGCCATGTGGCCCGAGCCCGCGCCGATCTCGAGCACGGATTCGTGGCGCCGCAGCATCAGCTCCTGCAGGAGCCGAGCTTCCAGCTTGGGGTGCAGCATCACCTCGCCTCGGGCGGCCCCTGCCGCCGTCAGCGGGATCTCCATGTCCGTGAAAGCCAGCGTGCGGTGCTCGGCCGGGACGAAGTCCTCCCGGCGGACTTCCGCCAGCAAGTCCAGCACCTCCTGGTCGAGCACGTCCCACGGGCGGATCTGCTGCTCGATCATGTTCCGGCGCGCGTATTCGAAATCCATCGTCAGAAGCCTTCTGGGGGCCAAGCGGCGGGGTGCGGCATGCGGCGCGCACCCGTGGGATCGGGTGAATCGGGGCGCCCGGATTCTAGCAACCGCGCTGGTCCTGGACACCGGCCGGGGGCATGAGCGGCGGTCACGGGGAAGGAGGTTCCGGCGACTGCGGCTGTGCGGACAGGGCGCCGCCGGCGTGCGCGGCGCGACCGACCTGCGGCGTCCGCGTCCGCCCTGGTCCGCCGGCCGCGGCATCGGCGGGCGCCTCGCCGTCGGCCTCGGCCGATGCGCGCGCCGCATCCTCGTCGCCCGCCACGGTGGCCTGCCCGCGCCGGCGGGCCCGGCGGCGCCGGAGCGCCTCGGTCGCGTCGTCGATCAAGGTGTACAGCACCGGAACCACCACCAGCGTGAGCAGCGTCGAGGCCAGCACCCCGCCGATCACGGCATGCGCCAGCGGGGCGCGCTGCTCGCTGCCTTCGCCCAGGCCGATCGCCAGCGGCACCATCCCGAAGACCATCGCCAGCGTGGTCATCAGGATCGGCCGAAGCCGGATCTCGGCGGCCTGGAGCAGGGCCGCGGCCCGCGCCGTGCCGCGGGCGCGCGCCTGGTTGGCGAAATCCACGAGCAGGATGGCGTTCTTGGTGACCAGCCCCATCAGCATGATGAAGCCGATCATCGAGAACATGTTCAACGTGGTGCCCCAGGCCAGCAGCGCCACCACGACGCCGATCAAGGACAAAGGCAACGACACCATGATCGCCAGCGGCTGCGCGAAGCTGCCGAACTGCGACGCCAGGATCATGTAGATGAACACCACCGCCAGCACCAGGGCCTGGGCCGCGTAGCCGAAGCTCTCGACCATGTCCTTGGTGGCGCCGCCCGTGCCGAAGGCGTAGCCCGGGGGCAGGGGGATGGTGGCCAACTGCTCCTGCACGAGAAGGCCGATGCTGCCCGGCGCGACGCCCGGCGCCGCGTTGGCCGAGATCAGGATCTCGCGCGTGAGGTTCTTGCGGTTGACCTGCGTGGGACCGGTGGACGGCACGAACTCGGCCACCTGCCGCAGCGGCACCATCTTAGGTCCGCCGTCGGCGTCGGGCTGCACCGAGGCGATGCTGAGGCGCTCCAGGTCGGCCACCGAGTTGCGGTCGGTCCGGGGCAGCCGCACCCGCACCTCGTAGTTCTCGTCGTCGGGCGCACGCCAGGTGGAGATGGCTTCGCCGGCCAACAGCGGCCGCAGCGCCTGGCCGATGGAAGCCACGTTGACCCCCACGTCGGAGGCCAGCGCCCGGTCGATGCGCAGGTCGACCGTCGGCTTGGCGGGCTTGCTGCTGGTGTCGAGGTCCACCACGCCAGGCACCGCGGCCACCACTTCGTAGGCCCGGGCCGCCAAGCGCTCCAGCTCGGCCTGGTCCGGGCCGGTGACGCTGACCTGGATGGGCTTGCCCGAGCCGACCGCGGCCAGCACGCCGATGTCGGTGATGGTGATGCCGGGAATGGTCGCCAAGCGCTCGCGGGCGAGCCCGGACAATTGCTGCACGGAATACGGCCTGTCCTTGCGCTGCACCAGCCGCGCGAACACGGTCGCGTAGTTCTTGCCCTGCACCGTGCCGGTGTTGATGGTGGCGAAGGTCTGCACCACGCCCTCGAAGCCGCGCAGCGCGGACTCCACCTGCCGCACTTTCTCGCGGGTCAGCTCCAGCGAGGAGCCCACCGGCGTGTACATCTGCAGGTACAGCTCGCTGTTGTCGGCCTGGGGGACGAACTCGGTGCCCACCAGCTTCATGATGGGGAAGGCGCCGAAGAAGGCCGCCAGCGCCACCACCATCACCACCGCGCGGCGCTTCAGGCCCCAGCGCAGCAAGGACACGTAGCCCGCCTCCAACCGTTCCATCGCGCGCTGGAAGCCGCGCAGCAGACGGGCCAGCGGACCCCGGCCACGCGCCCCGTGCGCGTCCGGGTCGCGCCACACCGACGACAGCATCGGGTCCAGCGTGAAGCTCACCAGCATCGACAGCATCACCGCGAAGGCCACCGTCACGCCGAACTGCTTGAAGAAGCGTCCGATGATGCCCCCCATGAACCCGATCGGCAGGAACACCGCGACGATGGTGAAGGTGGTGGCCGCGACCGCCAGCCCGATCTCCTTGGTGCCGTCGAAGGCGGCCGTGCGGTGGTCCTTGCCCAGTGCCTGGTGCCGCACGATGTTCTCGCGCACCACGATCGCGTCGTCGATCAGGAGGCCCACGCAGATCGACAGCGCCAGCAGCGTCACCAGGTTGATCGAGAAGCCCATCGCGTACATCACGAGGAAGGTGCCGATCAGCGAGATCGGCAGCGTCAGGCCGGTGATGACCGTGGACCGCCACGACGACAGGAACAGGAAGACGATGATCACCGTGAGGATCGCGCCCTCGATGATGTTCTGCCGCACGCTGGCCACCGAATTGCGGATCGACGTGGAGCCGTCGCGGATGACGGTGATCTTCACGTCCGCCGGCAGCTGGCTCTCCAGTTCCTTGACCACGCGCCGCACGCCGTCGACCACCGCGATGGTGTTCTCGCCCTGCGCCTTCACGATGTCCAGCGCGATGGCCGGCTTGCCGTCGACGAGCGCCGCGTTCTCCGGCTCCTGGGTGCCGTCGACCACGCGCGCCACCTGCGCGAGGTAGACCGGCTGCCCGCCCCGGCGCGCGACGATGATCCGCTCGAAATCGGCCGCGCCCTTCAAGCGAGCCTTGAGTTGCACCACGCGCTCGGTGTCGGAGGAGGACAGGGTGCCTGCCGGGAACTCCTGGTTCTCGGCGGCCACCGCGTTGATGATCTGGTCGACGCCCACGCGCAGCGCTTCCATCTCCGCCGGCTTGAGCCACAACTGGATCTCGCGCGCCACGCCGCCCACCACGGTGGCGCGGCCCACTCCGCCCACGTTCTGCACACGGCGCTTGACCACCTGGTCGGCCAGCGTGGTGAGCTCTCGCGGGTTGCGCGTGTCGGACTGGATGGCGAGCGACACCACGGGCAGGTCATCGGGGTTGACCCGCGTGACCAGCGACTCCTTGACCTCCCGGCGGAACGACGGGCGCACCAGCGCGATCTTCTCGCGCACGTCCTGGGCCGCCTTGATCGGGTCGACCGTGAGGTCGAAGCGCACGATCACGACCGAGTTGCCCTCGTAGGAGCGCGAGGCGAGCTCGTTGACGCCGCTGATCGTGTTGACCTGCTCCTCGATGCGGCGGGTGATGTCGGACTCGACCACCTCGGGCGAAGCGCCCGGGTACTCGGTCTGGACCACCACGACCGGGAAGCTCACGTCGGGGAACTGCTCGACCGACAACTGGCGATACGAGAAGAGGCCCAGCACCAGGAACGCGGCCATCATCATGGTCGCGAACACGGGGTGGTTGATGGAGACTCGGGTGAACCACATGGCGGGTGCGCGCTCCGGCGGCGATTAACGGACGGCCTGCGGCGCCGCGGCCCGCGCTGCGTCGGCCTGCGGCGCGGCCGCCACGCGCGCGGGCGCACCCGCCCGCAGGGTGCCGAGGTTGATCGCCACGACGCGGTCGCCGGCCTTCAGGCCCTCGACCACCTCGACGAGCCCGGTGGCGCCGCTGGGCGCCCGTGCCGCGTCGTCGCGCAGGCCGAGCCGCACGTCGCGCTCGACGATGCGCCCGCCTTCGATCGCGTAGACGAAGCTGCGCCCGCCGCGGTCGCGCACCGCCGCGTAGGGAAGGGCGATCACGCCCGCCTTGCGCTCCAGCGACAGCAACCCCTGGGCGAACATGCCGGCGCGCACGCGGGGATCGGTGTTGTCCAGCGCGATGTACACCGGCACCGAGCGGGAGTTGGCCTGGGTGGAGGGCGCGATGCGCGCGATGCGGCCGACCTGTCGCGCATCGATGCCCTCGATCGAGAGCTCCACCGACTGGCCGACCGCGACGCGGCCGACGCTCTCGGCCGGCACAGGCGCCTCGATCTCCATGCGTGACAGGTCGACGATCGACACGATCCGGGCGTCCGGCGAGACTTTCTCGCCGACCTGTGCGAAGCGTTCGGCCACGACCCCGGACATCGGCGCCACCAGCACGGCGTCCGAAAGGGTCTTGCGGGCGACGGCCGCGCCGGCCTCTGCCGCGCGCCGATTGGCGTCGGCCACGTCCAGCTGGGACTGGCTGCGCTCGTAGGCGCTCTGGGAGATGAAGCCGCGCTCGGTGAGCGCGCGGTTCTGCTGCAGGTCGCGCCGCGCCTGGGCCAGTTGCGCGTCCGCGCTGGCCAGCTGGGCCTCGCGCTCGCGCAGCCGTTGCTCGAACTCGGTCGGATCGATGCGGCCGATGCGCTGGCCTTGGCGCACGGCGATGCCCTCGCGCACGGTCAGCTCGCGGATCTCGCCGGCGATCTTGCTGCGCACGACCGTCTGGTTGGCCGGCCGCAGAGACCCGGTGATGGGGATGGCGCGCGCCAGCTCCTGCGGCGCGAGCACCAGCGTGTCGGCCGCGCCGAACTCCACCGGGGTCTCGGCACGCTCGGCCTGCACCCGTGCGGCCTGCTCGGCCTGGAGCCGCGACGCCTCGCGCTGGCGGGCGACCATTGCGCCGGCCAGCACCAGCAGCACGACCACGAGGGCCGCCACGGCGGCCTTGCTCTTCTTGCTCATCGTTCTAGGTCCGCAGGGACGGCCGCGACGGGCGCGGCCAGCAGCGCGCCCACCATCAGGTCGGCGTGCGCGCGAAGGAAGCGGGGAAGATCCAAGTCGACCGGCTGGCAGAACTTGCCGATCGATTGGTTCCAGATGGAAGCCAGCACCAGCGGGGATTGCAGGATGCGCCAAGCGTACTCGACGTCGACCGGACGGAACTCGCCCGAGGCGATCCCGGCTTCGAGCACTTGGCGCAACAGCCGTCCCGACGGCTCGACCACCTCGCGCTGGAAGAAGGCGCCCAGTTCCGGAAAGTTGCCGGCTTCGGCGATCACCAGCTTGGAAATGCCCGCCAGCTTGGTCGAGCCGAAGCGCTCCCACCAGTCGGCGAAGAAGCCACGCAGCAGCTCGCTGCGCGGACCGGTGTGACGGGCGATCGCCTCGCTGCCCTGCGACAGCAGCGGCACGATGGTCTCGAGCACCACGGCCTGGAAGAGCGCTTCCTTGTTCTCGAAGTACAAGTACAAGGTGCCCTTGCTGACGCCGGCGCGTGCGGCGACGTCGTCCAGCCGGGCGCCCGCGTAGCCCTTCTCGACGAAGACGTCCAGCGCGGCGGAAATGATCTCGCCGGGCCGGGCGTCCTTGCGGCGCTCCCAGCGGGGCGCCTTGCTTTCAGTGGGCTGCATCGACGGCGGAGTCCCCGAAGCCACGGCGCTTGGCGGCTATTTAATTACTGACCGGTCATTAATATACTGTAGAGGCATCCAGGGGTCAACAGGGTCGGTTGGTGGCGGACGAACGGTCAGCGCCGTTGCATTGACATTGTCGATTGTCAATTCAGCTGGACACGTGCATCCTGCAGGTTGTCGTTTTCCGAGTTGTCTGCCCGCCGCGCACCGCATGGCCCTGCTGCCCCCGGATCACCCCGAACGCTTCGTCCTCGCCGAAGAGGTGCACGCGCGTCCGCCCGAGCCCGTCGAGCCCGGCGTGCGCGTCTCGTACGTGGCGATCCTCGTCGACCCCGACGAGCGCGCACGCGAGCGCGCCCATGTCTCGGCGTTGTGCGAACGCTATGCGGTCGCGGCGCCGGCCGCCAACGCGACGCACTTCAGCACGCAGGTGGGGCCGCTGCGCCTCAAGTGGGAGCGGCACGGCGAGTTCTCCGGCTACATGCTGATGGCCGGCGAGCGTGCCGGATCGGCCCACTTCGTCGAGCCGGCCGCCGCGGCCCTGCCGGCCGGCTGGCTGCCGTCCCTGCCTGGCGCGACCGTCGTCGCCACGCATGCGCGCTACGTGTCGGGAGACTCGCCGGCAGACGCGGAGACGCTGACGGCGCATTTCGGGGCCAACCCGGTCGTGGGCGCGATGGTCGGCGGTGGCACGGCCTGGGCCTACACCGATTTCCGAATCCATGACGACGGCTTCGGGCGGCTGCTGCTGGTGGGCCGCTCGCTCGGACCCATCCAGGCCGGGCGGATGCTGCAGCGGCTGTTCGAGATCGACGCGTACCGCATGCTCGCGCTGCTCGCGTTGCCGATCGCGCGGCGCCAGTCGCCGAGGATCCTGGCCATCGAGAAGTCGCTCGCGATGCTGACCGACGACATCGCGCAGGGCAGCGGCGACGACGAGGCGCTGCTGCACGAGCTCACGCGGCTGGCGGCCGAAGTCGAGAGCGGCTTGGCCGCCAGCCAATTCCGCTTCGGCGCCTGCAGCGCCTACAGCGAGCTGGTGGGCACGCGGGTGGCCGAACTGCGCGAGGAACGCCTGCCCGGCATGCAGACGTTCCAGGAGTTCCTCACGCGCCGCTTCACGCCTGCCGTGGCCACCTGCGCGACGACTTCGCAGCGGCTGCGCGACCTGTCGGAGCGGGTCGCCCAAGCCAGCGGGCTGCTGTCGACGCGCGTGGACATCGCGCGCGAGCGGCAGAACCAGGCGCTGCTCGCCTCGATGGACCGACGCGCGAAGTTGCAGTTGCGCCTGCAACAGACCGTCGAGGGCCTGTCGGTCGCGGCCATCGTCTATTACGTCTCCGGGCTGGCGGCCTACCTGGCCAAGGCGGCCAAGGCGGGCGGCCTGCGCATCGACCCCGACCTCGCGGTGGGCGCCATCGTGCCGGTCCTGGCGGTGGTGGTGCTGTTGGGCCTGCGCCGCGCCCGGCATCGCATCGCGCGTGCCGAGACCGGCGTCGGCACCCTGGCCTGACGCGCTCGCCCCACCTCCTCATTCCCGAATCCGAGACACCATGGCAACGACCTTTCCTTTTTCAGCGATCGTCGGCCAGGACGAGATGAAGCTCGCCATCCTGGCGGCCGCGGTCGACCCGACGATCGGCGGCGTGCTGGTGATGGGCGACCGGGGCACCGGCAAGTCCACCGCGGTGCGTGCCCTGGCGGCCTTGTTGCCGCGCATGCGCGTGGTGGCCGGCTGTCGCTACGGCTGCGATCCGACGCCCTCCGCGCGGCACTGCGACGAATGCATCGCCCGGGGCGTGGGCGCGCCGGGCCAGGCCGCGCGGCGTGGCGCGGTGAAGACCGCCATGGTGCCGGTGCCGGTCGTCGACCTGCCGCTGGGCGCCACCGAGGACCGCGTGGTGGGCGCCCTCGACCTGGAGCGCGCGCTGGTCGACGGGGTCAAGGCCTTCGAGCCCGGCTTGCTCGCGCGGGCCAACCGCGGCTTCCTCTACGTGGACGAGGTCAACCTCCTGGAGGACCACCTCGTCGACCTGCTGATCGACGTCGCCGCGTCAGGCGAGAACGTCGTCGAGCGCGAAGGCCTGAGCGTGCGGCATCCTGCCCGGTTCGTGCTGGTGGGCAGCGGAAACCCGGAAGAGGGCGAATTGCGGCCGCAACTGCTGGATCGCTTCGGCTTGTCGGTCGAGGTGGGAACGCCCGGCGACCTGGCCACGCGCGTGGAAGTGGTGCGCCGCCGCGACGACTTCGAGCGCGACCCGGAGGCGTTCGTCGCGCGCTGGCGCAAGGAAGACGACCGCATCCGGCGCCGCATCGTCGCGGCTCGGGCACGGCTCGAGACGGTCGAAGTGGCCGATGCCGCACGGGAGCGGGCCGCGCGCCTGTGCATGGCGTTGGGCACCGACGGACTGCGTGGCGACCTGACCTTGATCCGTGCCGCGCGCGCCATCGCGGCGCTGGACGAGGCGCCGTCGATCGCCGACACGCATCTGCGCCGGGCCGCCGCGCCGGCCCTTCGGCACCGGCTGCGACGCGATCCGTTGGACGACGCCGGCTCGGGTGCCCGGGTGGAGCGCGCGGTGGCGGAGTTGCTGGGTGGCTGAAGCCCCTGCGAGGGCGGCGGCGCAAGCGCCGGTGGCGCGCAGCGCCTGGCGGGATGCGTTGCAGGCGGCCGCGCTGTTCGCCGTCGATCCGGCGGGCACGGTGGGCGTGTCGCTGCGCGCGCCCGCCGGCCCGGTGCGTGACCGCTGGCTCGCCGCATTGCGCGCGCTCCAGCCAGCCGACGCGCCGTGGCTGCGCATGCCCGCGCACATCGAGGACACGCGCCTGCTGGGCGGACTGGACCTGTCGGCCACGCTGGCCGCGGCCCGACCGGTGGCGCAGCGCGGCCTTCTGGTCCAGGCCGATGGCGGTGTCCTGCTCCTGGCCATGGCGGAACGCCTGCCCCAGACGACCGCGGGACGCCTGGCCGCCACCCTCGACACCGGCGAAGTCAACGCGCTGCGCGAGGGGCTCGCGTTGCGCGATGCTGCCCGCATCGGCCTCGTGGCGCTCGACGAAGGCATGTCACCCGAAGAATCGACCCCCGCCACGCTGCTGGAGCGTCTCGCTTTCCATGTGGATCTGTGGCCCGTCGCCGAGGCCGGGTCCTCGCTTTCCGGATCGGCCGCCGCGCAGGTGGCCGAGGTGGCGCAAGTGGCGCGCGTGGCGGTGGCGCGCGGGCGGCTGGCCGACACCAGCGTACCGGATGCCTTGGTCGAGGCGCTGTGCTCGGCTGCGCTCGCCTACGGCGTGCGGTCCTTGCGCGCGCCGCTGCTGGCCGTCCGCGCGGCCCGCGCGGCGGCGGCACTGGCCGGGCGCGCCGTTGCCGTCGCCGAAGACGCAGAACTGGCCGCCCGGCTCGTGCTGGCGCCGCGGGCCACGATGCTTCCGGCCGCTGCGGCCTCAGACTCGGATGCCGAGTCCGAAGCCGAACCCAAAGCGGACGCCGAGGCCGACGCCGACGAGCCGCCCGAAGCCGATCTCGACCCCGGGCCGCAGGAGCGCCACGAGCAGGCGTCCGACGACGCGGACGCGGTGCCTGCCCCCGAGCCGGCCGAAGCGATCCAGGATCGCGTGGACGAAGCGATTCGCGCCGCGATCCCCGCCGGCCTGCTCGCGTCGCTCATGGCCGCGCAGGCCGCGAGCCGCAATCGGCCAGGCCAGCCCGCGGGACGCGCCGGCGCGCAACGCGAGGGGCACGGCCGTGGGCGCCCGATCGGCGCGCGGCGTGGCGAGCCGCGCGGTCGCACCCGCTTGGACTTGGTGGCGACGCTCCGCGCCGCCGCGCCGTGGCAGCCGCTGCGCCGACGGGAAGCCAGCGGCCGCGCACAGCGGATCCATGTCCGTCCGGACGACTTCCACGTGCGCCGCCTGCGCCAGCGCGCCGGCACGACGACAGTCTTCGTGGTCGACGCTTCCGGCTCGGCGGCCTTGCATCGACTGAGCGAAGCCAAGGGCGCGGTCGAACTGCTGCTGGCCGATTGCTACGTGCGCCGTGACCAAGTCGCGGTGCTGGCCTTCCGCGGCAAAGGCGCCGAGTTGCTGCTGGCGCCCACGCGATCCCTCGCGCGTGCCAAGCGCAGCTTGGCCGGGCTGCCCGGGGGCGGCGGCACGCCGCTGGCGGCCGGGCTGGATGCCGCTTCCACATTGGCGGAGTCGATCGGCCGGCGGGGACAGACGCCAGTCGTCGTGGTGCTCACCGATGGCCGCGCCAACATCGCGCGCGATGGCAGCCCGGGCCGCGGCCAGGCCGCGGCGGACGCCATCGCGTCGGCGCGGAAGCTCGCCGAACACTGCGGCACCACCCTGCTGATCGACACCTCGCCGCAGCCCCAGCCGCAGGCGCACGCGCTGGCCCAGGCCATGCGCGCGCGCTACCTGCCGCTGCCGCACGCCGGCGCCGCGGCCGTCTCCGCTGCCGTGCGTGCCGCCACCGCGCATCCCTGAGGCGCGGGCCTTGCCGCAGGGTCTCGACTGGGAACGCGACGGGCGTGACTGGCCGTCGCGTGACGCCAGCCGCTTCGTCCAGGCCGGCGGCCTGCGCTGGCACGTCCAGCGGTCGGGGCCGCCGACGGGGCGGGCGCCGACGCTGCTGCTGCTGCATGGCACCGGCGCATCGACGCATTCCTGGCGTGACCTGTTGCCGCTCCTGGCCCGGCGCTTCGACGTCATCGCGCCCGACCTGCCTGGGCACGCGTTCACGCAATCGCCGCCCGATTGGCAATTCTCCCTTCCGGGGATGGCCGGTGGCGTGGGCGCGCTGATGGCGGCCATGGGTGCGCGGCCCGACATGGTGGTGGGCCATTCCGCCGGCGCAGCCGTGGCGGCCCGGATGTGCCTGGACCATCGTGCCTCCCCTTCGGCCATCGTGAGCCTCAATGGCGCGCTGCTGCCGCTGGGCGGCGTGGCCGGGCAGGTGTTCTCGCCGGTGGCGAGGCTGATGGCGTCGACTTCGATCGTCCCGCGACTCTTCTCATGGCGGGCCTCGGACCCGACCGTGCTGCGCCGCCTGCTGGACGCGACCGGCTCGCGCCTGGACGAGCGCGGCACCGAGCTGTACGGGCGGTTGGTGAGCAACCCCGGCCATGCGGCGGGGGCGCTGGGGATGATGGCCAATTGGGACCTGCATCCGCTCGCGCGCGATCTGCGTCGGCTCCAGGCGGCGCTGACGCTGGTCGTCGGCGAGCGGGACGGCACGGTTCCACCGTCGCATTCCCGGCGCGTGCAAGGGATGGTTCCGGGGGCCGCCTTCGTGGCGTTGCCGGGCCTCGGCCACCTGGCCCATGAAGAACGACCCGAAGTCGTGGTCGAATGCATCGAGCGGGCCGCCGCGGCCGCGCGGCTGCAACCGGCCGCCTGAAACGGGCGCGGCGGTGAGCGGCCCTTCCGACACGGGGAATGCACCATGAGCACCGGCATGCTGGTGGCGATCGAGATGGTCCTGATCATCGGGGGCGTGCTGGCCTTCGCGATCTATCAGCTGGTGTCGGTGCGCCGATCGCTGGCACGCGACCGGGCGTCGCAGCGCCAGGTGGAGGCCGGCCCGGCACCGACCTCGCAGCGTCCGGACCGTCCGTCCTAGCCCGCGTCGAACGCGTCGTCGATCGACGACGCGATCTGTCGCGCCAGTGCGCGATACCCGTCCCGGGTTGGATGGATCTCGTTTTCCCACTGGCCGCTGTGCCCGGTGTCACCCGGCGATGCCCGGTTCAGACGCCCCTGCGTGTCGACGACCACGAAGCCCTCGATCGCCGCTGCGCCGTGCCGCAAGCTCGTGAGTGCGGTCTTCAAGCGTCGCAGCAAATGGTCCGCGAGTTCGCGCCGGCGCCCGGGCGGCACTGCCGAACGCTCCATCGCCCGGTGCAGCCAGGGCCCCTGAGCGGTGAAGAGGAATCGCGCTGGGCTGTCGCGCGGCTCGGCGAAATCGTAGGTGTGGCAGAAGATGAGCGGCTTGGCGCGGGTGTGCGGACTCGGCTTGGCCTCGTCGCGCAAGCCGGCGATGGTGCGCAAGCCGGCGGCGATCCGGTCGAGGTGCGCTTGCAGCAGCGTCTCGTCGATGTACTCGCCGATCGGCGCGTCGTCTTCGGTCGCGACGCCGTCGCGGATGAACAAGTCGGCGGCGTCGATCAGGTCGTTGCCGCCGCCGCTGACGAAGATCGCGTCCCACGCGAAGCCCGTCTTGGGCCGCAACAGGCGCGTCAGCGTGGGATTGCCGGCCAGGTCGGAGATGTTCCTGATGGTGTCGCCCGGGGCCCCGCAGTTGACGACGATCGCCGGCACTCGGAAACGCATCTCTTCCAGGAGGTTGCCGTTGCCGGTCCCGCCGATGGAAAACCAGGAATCGCCTTCGGCGAGCACGCGCAACCTCCAGCGCGGATCATCGGGATTGGTTTCTGGAAATTCCGCGCTGATGCGGTCGGCGTAGATGAGCGAGGGTCTGATGCTGTCCATGGCGGCGAGCTCCTGGCAGCCGCGCCCGGCGACGGCCCGGTGCCGTCCGCGACGACTGCCCCGACCACGCTAGCCCTCGCGGATCCGTCCCGCATCGCTCGAACACGGTAGCCCGCTGCCACCGCCACCGCCACGGCGCTAGGCCCGCCGGCGCGGCATCCTGAAGGGCAGCATCGCCTGCACCAGCGGCGAGGCGAACCGCTGCAGCGACAGGCTCTCGTGCACGGCGGTCACCGGCTCGCCCAGCAGCTGCGACGACAACAGCGACCGAGCGTAGAACGGCGTGTCTTCCAGCGTGCGCAAGACCCGTGGTGCCGCTGCCGCGTCGCCGCGCGTGCCGCGAGCCACCCGCCACAACGTGCGTGGCAGGCGTGCCGGCGGCGGCGGTTCGAAGGGCCGGCCGACGCCTTCGGGATCGAAGCGCATCGCCAATGACGCGCTGGCGCCGTCGGTGCGGTCCACGTCGTAGAGCACCGCGGTCCGGCCGCCGGGCAATACCGCGCGCGACCAGTCCCACCGCGTGAAGTCGCGCTCCAGCGGCACGTCGCCCGCATTGGAATCCAGGTAGCCCGGCCCGCTCCATCGCGCCTCGGGGTGGCTCAACGACACCTCGACGCGCGCGCAGGGGGCGATCGGGCACCAGGCGTGCCGTCCGGCCGCGTCCATCGGATAGGCCCGGTCCATCAGCGCGGCCGGATGCAGGCGGATGGTGCCGCGGATCCGGCTCGGCCAGGGCACGGTCATCTCGTCGACGCGCACGGTGAGGGTGTCGCCGTCCCAGCTCATCGCGCTGGGGCCCACCTGCAGGGTCGTCGCGTTGCGCTCCACGCCGGCGTGGCCGCGCTCGGTCATCGCCCAGCGCTTGCCGGAAGGGCGGTACAGCACCACGTTGATCGCGCAGTGCGACAACGGATCCGGCGGCGACAGCGGGGCGCGCCGCGCGGCGCGCCGGCGCGCGAACGCGTAGTACGGTGAAAAGACGCTGCCGATGAACGCGATGACCGTGAGGCCTTCGCGGCCGTCGTCGCTCAGGGCGTCGAGGTACCACCAGGCGTAGCCGCCGCGGGCGACGGGCCGGTCGAAACGCGGTCCCGCGCGCGGCGCGACGCCCGGTCGGCCAGCAGCGCCTGCACCGCCAGCCGGCCCGACAGTGCCGCCATCGGCACGCCCGGCCCCGGGTGGGTGCTCCCACCCGCCAGGTACAGTCCCGCGATCCGGCTGCGCGAGCCCGGCCGCACGAAAGACGCCATCCACCCGTGCGATGCCCGGCCGTACAGCGCTCCACCCGTGGCCGGGAACAGTCGTTCGAAATCCGCAGGCGTCGTCGTCGTCGAGCAGTCCGGCCGACGATCCACCTGCAAGCCGCAGCTCGCCAGCATCCGGAAGGTTCGCTCTTCGCATGTCGCGAGCTCCAAAGGGTCGAGGGGGCCGGCATCGCCGACCGGGGGTGCGTTGACCAGGCACAGCAGGCGCTCGGCGCCCGCGGGTGCGGGGGCGTCGCCATCGGGCCGGTCTTGCGCGCAGACGTAGACCGTGGGTTGGGCGGGCAGCCGCCCTCGGCCGAAGATGTCGCCGAACTCGGACGCGTAGTCGGGCCCGAAGAAGACGTTGTGGCGCACCAGCGGAAAGCCGTCGGTGGGGGCGCGAAGGCTCCAGGTGACCGCGGAAAGGGACCGTGCCGACCGCGGCGTCGGCGGGACGGCGCGCGCCGCGGCGCCACCCAGGTGGCGCGCGGCGAGCGCCGCCGCGTCGCCGTTGAAGACGACCGCGTCCGCCTCGATGCGCTCGCCGTCGGCCAGCTGGACGCCCGTCACGCGGCCGTCCCGCACCAGGATCTCGTCGACGTGCACGCCCGTGCGCAGGCGCGCGCCCTTGCGCTGCGCCAGCATCGACAAGGTCTCGGCGATGCGCTGCATGCCGCCGCCCACCAGCCAAACGCCCGCCTGCTCGACGTGCGCGACCAGCATCAGCGTCGCGGTGGCGGCGAATGGGGACGAGCCGCAATAGGTGGCGTATCGCCCGAAGAGCTGCCGCAACCGCGGATCGCGGAAGTGCCGGCCCAGCTCCTGCCACAAGGTGGCGAAGGGCGAGATGCGGGCCAGGCCCGGCAGTCCGCGCAGGCCGCAGCGCATCGACAACGACACGGGTCCGGGGCGCTGCCCGCGCAGGAACGGCACTTCGAGCGTGCGGTAGATCCCCTGGGCGCGGGCGCAGAACTCCAGGTACCCGCGCGCTTCGGCTGCGCCCGCGAAGGTGCCGATGGCGTCGGCCGATCGCTGAAGGTCGGCGAACAGGTCCAGTCGATCGTGCGCGTTCCAGGCGTGCCGCGCCAGAAGGGCCGCCGGTGCGAGGGACAGGTGCTCGTCCAGGCGCGTGCCGGCGTCGGCCAGCAATTCGTCCAGCACCCAACGCATGGTGAGCACCGTGGGGCCCGAATCCACGCCCACGCCACCCGCCGGGACGCTGCGCAGCTTGCCGCCCGGATGCGCGGCGCGTTCGAGGACCACGGTGTCGATGCCCCGCGACGCCAAGTCGAGCGCGGCGGCCAGCCCGCCCATGCCCGCTCCGACCACGATCACCCGCTCGCTTCGCACTGCCGATTCGCCTCGCTCTCGTGCTTCCGCGGTCTTGCCGCGCACCCGCGTGTCCAGTTGACGCGACATTGCATGGTGTCCATACTAGTTTACACAGTGTCCAGCCAATTGGAACTGATCGCGGGAACCGACAGTGGATGCCGGCCGTCCCGGCCCCTGAAAGCGCGCAGCGAGGAGACTGAAATGAAGCCCATCACCCGCATCGAGCAGGCGCTCGCCGCCGCGGTTTCCAGTGGCGAGGCCGATGGTTGCCCGCCGAAGCTGGCCGGCGCGATCCGCCATGCGGTCTTCCCCGGCGGGGCGCGCGTGCGGCCGCGGTTGTGCCTGGCGGTGGCGCACGCATGCGGCGAAGACGACCCGGCGTTGTCGGAGGCCGCCGCCACCGCGATCGAGTTGCTGCACTGCGCGTCGCTGGTGCACGACGATCTGCCTTGCTTCGACGACGCGGCCACGCGAAGGGGCCGGGCATCGGTGCACTGGGCGTATGGCGAGCCGCTGGCCGTGCTCGCGGGAGACGCCCTGATCGTGCTGGCCTTCCAGACCGTGGCCGCCGCAGCGGCCGGTTCGCCGACCCGCCTCGCCCCGCTGATCGCCACCGTGGCGGGCGGCGCCGGCATGCCGCACGGCATCGTGGCTGGCCAGGCCTGGGAATCCGAGCCGCGGGTGTCGCTGTCGGATTACCAGCGCGCCAAGACCGGCGCGCTCTTCGTCGCGTCGACCATGGCGGGCGCGTTGGCGGCGGGCCGGCCCGCGGAACCGTGGCGCGCGCTGGGCGACTGGCTGGGCGAGGCTTACCAAGCGGCCGACGACATCCGCGATGCCGTGGGCGATCCCCGCGAGCTCGGCAAGCCGATCGGCCGCGACGCGGCGCTCGCCCGGCCGAGCACCATCACCGAGTTGGGCCTCGTCGGCGCGATCCGCTATTTCCAGCGCCTGGTCGACGGCGCGATCGCGTCCATCCCGGAGTGCGACGGCGCCGACCGTTTGCGCGCGCTGGTGCATGCCGAGGCCGAGCGCCTGGTGCCGGCCGCGCTGACCGAGGACGCCTTGCGCGTTCCCGCTTGACCCCCCGCGAGGCAAGCGCATGAAGCCATCGGCCGATCTGCCCGGAGTCGGGATTCCGACGATGCCCGCGACCCAGGCGCCGCGGGGCGGCGCTGGATGGCTGGATGCCGTGCGCGCGCTGCGGGACCGGTTGGTCGCCAATCCCGGCTTTCGCCGGGCGGCCGCGGCGTTCCCGTTGACCCGTCCGATCGCGCATCGACGCGCCCGCGCGTTGTTCGACCTCGTGGCGGGTTTCGTCTATTCGCAAGTGCTCACCGCCTGCGTGCGGCTGCGGGTGTTCGAGATCCTGGCCGAATCGCCGTCGACCGCGGCCGATCTGGCCAAGCGCCTCTCGTTGACCGAGGAGGCCGCACGCCGCCTGCTGGACGCCGCCGTGTCCCTGCGGCTGCTCGAACGGCGCAGCGGCGGGCGATACGGGCTCGGCCCCCTGGGTGGACCGCTGGTCGGCGATCGGGCCATCGCCGCCATGGTCGAGCACCACGCGGCCCTATACGACGACTTGCGCGATCCGGTGGCGCTGCTTCGTGGCGAGGCGGGCGGCGAGCTCGCGCGCTACTGGCCCTACGCCGCCGCCGCGAGCCCGCATGCGCTCGCGCCTGAGAGCGTGGCCTCCTATTCGACCTTGATGTCGTCGTCGCAGCCCCTGGTCGCCGACGAGATCCTCGACGCCTATCCGTTGCGCCGGCATGCCTGCCTGATGGACGTGGGCGGCGGGGAGGGCACGTTCCTGGCCGCTGCCGGGCTGCGCACGCCGTCGCTGCGGCTGATGCTGTTCGACCTGCCGGCCGTGGCCGCCCGCGCCGGCGCGCGGTTGTCGGCCGCCGGCCTGGGCGGACGGGCACAGGTCTTCGGCGGAGATTTCCTCGCCGACGCCTTGCCCCGAGGCGCGGATGTCGCGTCGCTGGTGCGAGTCATCCACGACCACGACGACGCGCGCGCCCTGGCCATCCTGCGCGCCGTGCGCGCGGCGCTTCCTGTCGATGGAACGCTGCTGCTGGCCGAGCCGATGGCGGGCACCCGTGGCGCCGAGCCCATGGGCGACGCGTACTTCGGCTTCTACCTGCTCGCCATGGGACGCGGCCAACCGCGCACGCCCGAGGCCCTGCGCGGCCTATTGCTGCAGGCCGGCTTCGATCGCATCCGATCGGTGCGCACGCACATGCCGCTGCAGACCCGCTTGCTGGTCGCGCGTGCGGCCTCGATGCACCAACATCAACCACAACCGTAAAGTTCACTTGACACTCAAGTCAGTCAGCTTAGTATGACAGTCATCCAAGGAGACCCGGCCGCATGAGCCCGATGACGTCAACCGCAGCGATTCGACAGGCCCCGGCCACCGGCGTCGGCCGTGCCTCGGCTGCCGATCCGGTCGTCGGTGCGGCGCCTGGCGGCGTCCTGTTCGATGCGGATGACGTCGCGGCGGGGCGGTGGACCGCGGACGCGGTGGTCCTGGAGCGCCCCGAACAGCTGACGCTGTCGCGGCTGGCCTTGACGCCGGCGACCGAGGAAGACGTCGTCGTCGACATCGACTGGAGCGGCATCAGCACCGGCACCGAGCGCCTGTTGTGGTCCGGTCGGATGCCGCCGTTCCCGGGAATGGGCTATCCGCTGGTGCCTGGCTACGAATCGGTCGGCCGCGTCCGTGAAGCCGGTGCCCGCTCCGGGCTGCGCGCTGGCCAGCGCGTCTTCGTCCCGGGGGCCCGCTGCTTCGGCGACGTGCGCGGTCTGTTCGGCGGTGCCGCGTCGCGCGTCGTCTTGCAGGGCTCGCGGGCGTTGCCGATCTCGGACGCGCTCGGCGAGCGCGGCGTGCTGCTGGCGCTGGCGGCCACCGCACATCACGCGATCGCCGTGGGCGCTTCCCCCGGCGCGCCGTCCAGTGTCGCGCCGGCGCCGGCGCCTCCCGAACTGATCGTCGGACACGGCGTGCTCGGCCGTCTTCTCGCGCGGCTCTGCGTGGCCATGGGCGGCCAACCGGTCGTGTGGGAGAGCAACGCCGCGCGTCGCGAGGGCGCGGTCGGCTACCGGGTGACCGACCCCGCCGAGGACACGCGCCGCGACTACCGCCGCATCTGCGACGCCAGCGGCGACCCGTCGGTGCTGGACGCGCTGGTGGCGCGCCTGGCCCCCGGCGGCGAGATCGTGCTGGCCGGCTTCTACGAACAACCGCTTTCGTTTTCCTTCGCGCCCGCCTTCATGCGCGAAGCCGTCATCCGCGTGGCGGCCCAATGGCAGCCGCAGGACCTGGCGCACGTGCGCGACCTGGCCGAGTCGGGGCAGCTGCCGCTCGACGGGCTGGTGACGCACCGCGCCCCGGCCCGCGACGCCCAAGCCGCCTACCGCACCGCATTCGGCGATCCCGCCTGCCTGAAGATGGTTCTCGATTGGAGTTCGCGCCGATGAGTACGCAAAACCTAGCCGTCGAGACCTCGTTGCGATTCGTCGCCCTGGACCGCCTGCGGGCCGAAGCCGCCGAGCCGCCCGAGCCGGTCGCCACCGGGCCGGTGACCAAGGAGACGCAGATCATCGCGATCTACGGCAAGGGCGGCATCGGCAAGAGCTTCACGCTCGCCAACCTGTCGTACATGATGGCGCAGCAAGGCAAGAAGGTGTTGCTGATCGGCTGCGACCCCAAGAGCGACACCACGTCGCTGCTGTTCGGGGGCCGCGCCTGTCCCACCATCATCGAGACCTCGTCGCGCAAGAAGCTCGCCGGCGAGCCCGTCTCGATCGGCGACGTCTGCTTCAAGCGCGACGGCGTCTTCGCCATGGAGCTGGGCGGGCCCGAAGTGGGGCGCGGCTGCGGCGGCCGCGGGATCATCCATGGCTTCGAGTTGCTGGAGAAGCTCGGCTTCCACGAGTGGGGCTTCGACTACGTGCTGCTCGATTTCCTGGGCGACGTGGTCTGCGGCGGCTTCGGCCTGCCGATCGCACGGGACATGTGCCAGAAGGTGATCGTGGTCGCCAGCAACGACCTGCAATCGCTCTACGTGGCCAACAACGTCTGCTCGGCGGTCGAGTACTTCCGCAAGCTCGGCGGCAACGTCGGCGTGGCCGGCATGGTGATCAACAAGGACGACGGGACTGGCGAGGCCACCGCTTTCGCGGCGCAGGCCGGCATCCCGATCCTGTCCGCCATCCCCGCCCACGAGGACATCCGCCGCAAGAGCGCCAGCTACGAGATCATCGGCCGCCCCGGCACGCAGTGGGCACCGGTCTTCGAGGCGCTGGCGGCCAACGTCGCGACCGCGCCGCCGGTGCGGCCCAAGCCCTTGTCGCAGGACGACCTGCTCGGGCTGTTCTCGGCCGACACGGTGGGCCGCAACGTGGTGCTCGAGCCCGCCACGGTCGCCGACATGGTGGGCAAGGACGCCGTGGTGCGCGCCTCGCTCGAAGTCGTCTACGACGCCGCCTGAGCCATGGGAACGCCGATGCTTCCAGACGCGAACCCGGCGGCGGTCGGCGGCGCGCCCGATCCTGCGGCGGCGCCTGCCGGCCCGGTCGACGGCGCGGGCTGCCACGCGGGCAAGGAGCAGATGCTGGCCGCGGCGCAAGCCGCCGGAAAGTCCGAAATCCTCGAGCGCTACGCCGCGGACTACCCGCCTGCACCCGAAGCCGGCCCGCACGAGCAACCGCAGAGCATGTGTCCGGCCTTCGGCGCGCTGCGCGTGGGCCTGCGCATGCGCCGCACCTCGACGATCCTGTCCGGCTCGGCCTGCTGCGTCTACGGCCTGACCTTCACCTCGCACTTCTACGGCGCGCGCCGAAGCGTCGGCTACGTGCCGTTCAATTCCGAGTCGCTGGTCACCGGCAAGCTCTTCGAAGACATTCGCGACGCGGTGCACGCGCAGGCCGATCCGGCGCAGCTCGACGCGATCGTGATCATCAACCTGTGCGTGCCCACCGCGTCGGGCGTGCCGCTGCAGCTGCTTCCGCGCGAAATCAACGGCGTGCGGATCATCGGCATCGACGTGCCCGGGTTCGGCGTACCGACGCACGCCGAGGCCAAGGACGTGCTGGCCGGCGCGATGCTGGCCTATGCCCGTGCCGAAGTACAGGCGGGCCCGGTGGCCGCGCCGCGCGGTGGCCGTGCCCAGCGCCCGACGATCACGCTGCTCGGCGAGGTCTTCCCGGCCGACCCGGTCGGCATCGGCGCGATGCTCGAGCCCATGGGCTTGGCCGCCGGTCCGATCGTGCCCACCCGCGAATGGCGCGAGCTCTACGCCGCGCTGGATTGCGTGGCGGTGGCCGCCCTGCATCCGTTCTACACGGCTAGCGTGCGCGAGATGGAGCTGGCCGGGCGTCCGGTCGTGGGCTCCGCCCCGGTCGGCCATGACGGCACCGAAGCTTGGCTGCAGGCCATCGGCGAGGCGGCCGGCGTTTCGCAGCAGCTCATCGGCGCGGCGAAGGACAAGGTGCTGCCCGGCATCCGCGAGGCGCTCGCGCGCACGCCGATCCGGGCACGCATCACGTTGTCCGGCTACGAAGGCTCCGAGCTCCTGGTTGGCCGCTTGTTGGTGGAGAGCGGCGCCGACCTGCGCTATGTGGGCACGGCGTGCCCGCGCACGGTCCACAGCGACGCCGACCGGCAGTGGCTGGAAGCGCGGGGCGTGAAGGTGCAGTACCGCGCCACGCTCGAGCACGACCTGGCCGCGATGCACGAGCACCGGCCGCAGCTGGCCATCGGCACGACGCCGGTGGTGCAGGCGGCCAAGCAGGCCCGTGTGCCGGCGCTGTACTTCACCAACCTCATTTCCGCGCGGCCCCTCATGGGCGCGGCGGGTGCGGGATCCTTGGCCGCGGTGATCAACGCCGCCCTGGCCAACCAGTCGCGCTTCGACGCGATGAGCGAGTTCTTCGGCGGTGTCGGCGAGGGCCACGCGGCCGGCGTCTGGGAAGACGTGCCGCGCGACCGCCCGGAGTTCAAGGCGCACGTGCGCCGGCAGGTGATCAAGATGGCCAAGAAGCGCAAGGCCGAGGAGATGATCTGATGCTGGTCCTCGACCACGATCGCGCGGGCGGCTACTGGGGCGCGGTGTACGTCTTCACCGCGATCAAGGGCTTGCAGGTGGTGATCGACGGGCCGGTGGGCTGCGAGAACCTGCCGGTGACCTCGGTGCTGCACTACACCGACGCGCTGCCGCCGCACGAGCTGCCGATCGTCGTGACCGGTCTCGCCGAGGAGCAGCTGGGCCGCGAAGGCACGGAAGGCTCGATGCGCAAGGCGCACGCCGCGCTCGACCCGGATCTGCCGGCGGTGGTGGTGACCGGGTCGATCGCCGAGATGATCGGCGGCGGCGTGACCCCGGCCGGCACCAACATCCAGCGTTTCCTGCCCCGCACCATCGACGAAGACCAGTGGCAGTGCGCCAACCGGGCGATGGCGTGGCTCTGGAGCGAGCACGGCCCTGGCAAGCCGCCGGCGCCCAAGCCCCGCGCGCCGGGCGAGCGGCCGCGCGTGAACATCGTCGGCGCCTGCTACGGCACCTTCAACATGCCGAGCGATCTCGCCGAGATTCGCCGCCTGGTCGAAGGCATCGGCGCCCAAGTGAACATGGTGTTCCCGCTGGGCAGCCACTTGGCCGACGTCGCGAACCTGGCCGACGCCGAAGTGAATGTCTGCCTCTACCGCGAGTTCGGCAGCCTGCTGTGCGAAACGCTCGAGCGGCCCTGGCTGCACGCGCCGATCGGCCTGCACTCGACGACCAAGTTCCTGCGCACGCTGGGCGAGTTGCTGGGCCTGGACCCGGAACCCTTCATCGAGCGCGAGAAGCACACCACGATCAAGCCGATCTGGGACCTGTGGCGCTCGGTGACGCAGGACTTCTTCGGCACCGCCAGCTTCGCAGTGGTGGCGGGCGAGACCTACGCCCGCGGCATCCGTCGCTTCCTGGAGGACGACATGGGGCTGCCCTGCAGCTTCGCGGTCGCCCGCCACGCCGGCGCCAAGACCGACAACGCCGAGGTGCGCCGCCTGGTGCGGGAAAAGACGCCGCTGGTGATGTTCGGCAGCTTCAACGAACGCATGTACATGGCCGAGTGCAACGCGCGCGCTTCGTACATCCCGGCGTCCTTTCCTGGCGCGATCATCAGGCGCCACACCGGCACCCCGTTCATGGGTTACGCGGGCGCCACCTACCTGATCCAGGAAGTGTGCAACGCGCTGTTCGACGCGCTGTTCCACATCCTCCCGCTGGCCACCCAGATGGACCGGGTCGAACCGACACTGGCCCGTCCCGAGGCGACCGAGGCGCAAGACGCCCGGCCTTGGGAGGCCGAGGCGCAGCGGCTCTTGGCCGAACTGATCGCCCAGGCTCCGGTCCTCGTGCAGATCTCGGCCGCCAAGCGGCTGCGCGACCGCGCCGAGCGCGATGCGCGCCGCGCGGGAGAGTCCAGCGTGACCGCGGAGCGCGTCGTCGCGGCACGCGACGCGTTGCGCCAGGGAGAACCGGCATGAGGCGAGCCGCATGGCGCCTGGCCGGTCCGGCTCGCATCGCTGTACCGATTGCCGCGGGGTCGCCCGCGACAGCCCTCACCGCGGGGAGTATCGCGGTCATGGCCGAAAGGCCGCTCGGGAGGTTGTTCAAATGATTGAGGCATCTCGCAGGGAAGGCTCGATGACGGGGCTCACCGACAACGAAGCCAAGGAGTTCCACACCATCTTCATGGTGAGTTTCATCATCTTCACGCTCATCGCGATCGTGGCCCACTTCTTGGTGTGGCAGTGGCGTCCGTGGCTCCCCGGTCCGGGCGGCTACGCGCAGGCGATCAACGACGCTCGCGAAATGGCTTCGTACATCGCAGTCGCCTTCAACGCATAAGGAGGGCATGACATGTGGCGCATATGGCAGTTGTTCGATCCGCGCAGGACGCTGGTCGCGTTGTTCACGTTCCTGTTCGTGCTGGCACTGATCATTCATTTCGTGCTGCTCAGCACCAACCGGTTCAACTGGCTCGAAGGTCCGCGTTCGCTGGCGGGCGCGAACCAGATGTCGCCGATGCCAGGCCCCGCGACGGCTCCGGCCGGATCGCAAGCCGGCCCGGCGGGCACGGCACCCGGCGCACCGCGCCAGTAAGCAGGCAGGAAGGCACATGGCGGTCGAGCGGGCAGCGGTGCCCGCCACCGTCGGTGTCGCGGCCGCGCCAGGGGGCGCGGCCCGCAATTCAGAGAGGATTGAGACATGTCGATGCTGAGCTTCGAACGCAAGTACCGCGTACGCGGGGGAACGCTGCTCGGCGGCGACCTGTTCGATTTCTGGGTCGGGCCGTTCTGGGTCGGGTTTTTCGGCGTCACCACGATCTTCTTCTCGCTGCTGGGCACGGGGCTGATCGTCTGGGGCGCGTCGCAAGGGCCGACCTGGAACCTCTGGCAGATCAACATCGCGCCGCCCGACTTGAAGTACGGGCTGGGGCTGGCGCCGTTGCTCGAAGGCGGGTTGTGGCAGCTGATCACGGTCTGCGCCATCGGTGCCTTCGTGTCCTGGATGCTGCGCGAGGTCGAGATCTGCAGGAAGCTGGGGATCGGCTACCACGTGCCCTTCGCCTTCGGCGTGGCGATCTTCGCGTACGTGTCGCTGGTCGTGATCCGGCCGGTGCTGATGGGCGCCTGGGGACACGGCTTTCCCTACGGGATCCTCAGCCACCTGGATTGGGTGTCGAACGTCGGTTACCAGTACCTGCACTTCCACTACAACCCGGCGCACATGCTGGCGATCACCTTCTTCTTCACGACGACCTTCGCGCTCGCGCTCCATGGCGGGCTGATCCTGGCGGCCACCAATCCGAAGCCCGGTGAAGTGGTCAAGACGCCGGAGCACGAGAACGCTTACTTCCGCGACACCATCGGCTACTCGATCGGCACGCTGGGCATCCATCGCCTGGGGCTGTTCCTCGCGCTGTCGGCGGGCTTCTGGAGCGCGATCTGCATCATCATCAGCGGGCCCTTCTGGACCCGCGGCTGGGGCGAATGGTGGGGTTGGTGGCTGAACCTGCCGATCTGGAGCCAGTAAGGCAGCACCGAACCGGAGACACGAGACCATGGCCGCCGAATTCCAAAACCTATACACGCGGGTCCAGATCGCCGGCCCGTCCGACCCCGGGGTGCCGCTGCCGGACGGCAACGAGTACCGCGAGGGCAAGCCGATCCACTCCTGGCTGCTGGGCCTGATCGGCGACGCGCAGCTCGGTCCCATCTACCTGGGCCGGATCGGCGTGGCGTCGCTGATCTGCGGCTTCATCGCCATCGAGATCATCGGGCTCAACATGTGGGCTTCGGTGGGCTGGGATCCGATCCAGTTCATCCGGCTGCTGCCTTGGTTGGCGCTCGAGCCGCCGGCCCCCTCGTACGGGCTGTCGATCCCGCCGCTCAACGAAGGTGGCTGGTGGCTGATGGCGGGCTTCTTCCTCACCACGTCGATCCTGCTCTGGTGGGTGAGGATGTACCGGCGTGCACGCGCACTGGGGCTCGGCACTCACATTCCGTGGGCCTTCGCCTCCGCCATCTTCCTGTACCTGGTGCTGGGCTTCATCCGGCCGCTGCTGATGGGCAGCTGGGGCGAAGCCGTGCCCTTCGGGATCTTCCCGCACCTGGACTGGACGGCTGCCTTCTCGATCCGCTACGGCAACCTCTTCTACAACCCGTTCCACATGCTGTCGATCGTGTTCCTGTACGGGTCCACGCTGCTCTTCGCGATGCACGGCGCGACGATCCTGGCGGTCAGCCGCTACGGCGGCGAGCGCGAGATCGAGCAGATCGTCGACCGCGGCACCGCCACGGAACGCGCCGGCCTCTTCTGGCGCTGGACGATGGGCTTCAACGCGACCATGGAATCGATCCACCGCTGGGCGTTGTGGTTCGCGATCCTCACGACGCTCACCGGCGGCATCGGCATCCTCCTGACCGGCACCGTGGTCGACAACTGGTACCGCTGGGGGGTCAAGCACGGCATCGCGGCGCCGTACCCGGCCGCCTGGCCGGTGATCCAGGACCCGGCCGGCCTCGCGCCACCGGCCAGCCCGATCGTCCTTCCCAACGCCGCACCGGCGACCGGAGCCCGGCCATGAACGCAACACTCGCCAAGCGCATCCGCGTCCTGGTCACGCTCGCACTGGCCGCTCTGGCGGCCGGCTGCGAACGGCCGCCCGTCGAGTCCGTGCAGAACGGCTTTCGCGGCACGGGCCAAGTCCAGGTCTACAACCCGCGCCTGCTGGAAGAGCAGCAGCTGGTCAACCAGGTGCCTGAGACCATTCCTCCGATCCCGGACGACGGTGGTCCGCGGGCCAGCCAGGTCTATCAGAACGTCAAGGTGCTGGGCCACCTGAGCGCATCGCAGTTCATCCGGACCATGGCCGCGATCACGGCCTGGGTGGCGCCGGAGCAGGGCTGCGCGTACTGCCACGTGGGCGCCAACTTCGCCGACGACGGCATCTACACGAAGATCGTCTCGCGCCAGATGATCCAGATGACGCAGGACATCAACCAGAACTGGAAGGCGCACGTCGGCAACACGGGAGTGACCTGCTACACCTGCCACCGTGGCAACAACGTGCCGCAGAACATCTGGTTCACGCAGCCGGAAAAGCGCGGCAACATGGTCGGCAACGACGCGGGGCAGAACAAGCCCTCCGAGTCGGTGGGCCTGACCACGCTGCCCTACGACCCATTCACCCCGTACCTGTTGAACGACGAGTCCATCCGGGTGGCGGGGTCCACGGCGCTGCCCAGCGGCAACCGGCAGTCGATCAAGCAGACCGAGTGGACCTACGGCCTGATGGCGCACATGTCCAAGTCCCTGGGCGTGAATTGCACCTTCTGCCACAACAGCCGGCTGTTCCAGTCGTGGGAGCAGAGCCCGCCGCAGCGGCTGACCGCATGGCACGGCATCCGGATGGCGCGCGAGGTCAACAACACCCACCTGGTGCCGCTGACCGCGGTGTTCCCGCCGAATCGCCTTGGGCCCACGGGTGACGTGGCCAAGCTGAACTGCGCCACCTGCCACCAGGGCGCATACAAGCCGCTGTATGGGGCGAGCATGCTGCAGGCGCATCCGGAGTTGTCGGTGCTGCAACCCAGCGCCGCCAAGGCCGCCACGGCCGCGCCGACCGGCAATGTCAACGTGCAACCGGAAACGGTGTCGGCGGCCGCCGCCGTGGGCGCCGCGCCCTACACGGTGGCGCCAGCCGGGACGTTGGTGCGCTGACCCGCGCTCGCGCCTGCCGCCCCGCCCGGCCTCCGGCGGGGCGCGGGTGGCGGGCGCCGCCGCGTCGCGGTGCGCGGCGACTGGTCTTCCACGTCTTCGCTGCCGGGGCGGGCCCCGCGCCTGTCGGCCTCGTCCGGCACGCCGGCAACCGTATCGCCGATGGCGCCGACAGGACATCGACGCGACGATGACGGTCTCTTCTTCCGAGACCGGGCACATCATGAACGCTTCCATCCAGCCGCGCCGCCACCTTTTCGCGGGCCGCTTCGCCGCCTCCTTCGCCGCTGCCCTGCTCGTCACCGGCGCCTGGGCAAACGACACCGCGGCCCGTCAAGGCGCCGCCGGGTCGACGGGCCAGACCGCGCAGTGCGAGCAGCGCTCCGCCAGCACCGACCCGGCGGCCTGCCGCCAGGAAGCCGGGGCAGCGCAGCAGGCCCGTCGCCAGGGCGATCTCACCGGCGCGCAACAACCGCTGGATCAGAACGCGCTGGCCCGCTGCGGCGCGCTGCCAGCCGGCGAGCAGGCAGCCTGCCGTGCCCGCATCGAGGGCAGCGGCCAAGCCACCAGCAGCGGGAGCGTCAGCGGGGGCGGCATCCTTCGCGAGCACCGCGAGGTGGTCGAGGCGCCCCCGGGAACGCCGACGTCCGCCGGTGCGGCCACGGTGGGTGCGGGCTCGACCACGGGGAGCGGTGGCGGCGCCCGTTGACGCGGGCAACTCGTGGGGTCGCGATTCAGGGGCAGCCGAGACCGGCACGGCCGCGCGCCGTGCAGAAATGCACCCGGTCTGCGCAGTCGCACCATCGGTCGGTCGTTGCGAGCGAACCGCTTCAGCCGCGCTGCGCCTGCACTAGGCTCGCGGCGCCGCCGGGCGCATTCGAAGCTCGATTGCGCCGGCGCCGTCGCCATCTTCGATGCCGACGTGCTGGGCTGTCTCATACCCGACTTCGATGAACACCACACCTGCCAGCACTCACGATCCGGTCGCACGCCTCCGTTTGCCAAACAATCCACCAGCAGCAGTGCGCCGTTCCGCGCTCGGGGCGGCGCTGCTGGTGGCCACCGCGACCCTGGCCGCCTGCGGTGGCAGCGGCAGCGACACGGGCGACGTGGTGGCCAACGGGCCGACGACGCGCGCGAACGAGCCGATCACGCTGGTATTGGCCACGGCTGAGGCGGCCGGAGGCAACTGCGCCGCGGGCGGCACCAGGATCAGTGCCGGGCTGGACCTGAATGCAGACGGCCGGCTCGTCGCAAGCAACGTGAGCAGCACGCAGTACGTGTGCAACGGTACGGCCGGCGCCGACGGGCCGATCACCCTCGTGAGCATGCGCGCGCAGGCGCCAGGGGTGCCTTGCGCTGCCGGCGGTACGCTGGTCAGCGCAGGCGTGGACGCCAACCGCAACGGCGTGCTCGATGCGGCCGAAATCAGCGCGAGCGACTCGGTCTGCCAGGGTGCTGCCGGGGCCCCGGGCCCCGCGGGCGCCCCGGGCCCAGCCGGTGCGCCCGGGGCCACGGGCGCGACGGGCAACAACGGCTTGACCAGCCTGATCGCGATGGTGAGCGAGCCGGCTGGGCCGAACTGCACCTTCGGCGGCCGGAAAGCCAGCGCCGGGCTCGATGGCAACGGCAACGGCATGCTCGATGCGGCCGAGGTCACCACCACCACGTTCATCTGCAACGGCGCTACCGGCGCCCAAGGCCCCCAAGGCCCGCAGGGCGCAACCGGTGCGCCCGGGCCGGGCACCACCTGGACGTTGGTGACCGGAACCACGCAGCAAGCCGTCTCGAACACGGGCTACGTGGCCATGAACGCCGCGCAGGTCACGATCACGCTGCCGACTGCCCCCCAGGTCGGCGACCTGGTGCGGGTCAGCGGCGCAGGTGCGGGCGGCTGGGCGCTCGCGCAGAACGGCGCGTCGCAGACCATCCTCACCAAAGCGCTGCCAGCGAGCTACTTGAACATCGGCGCGAACTGGACGGTGCAGGCCAACGCAGGAAGCCGCGCTTGGACAGCGGTGGCTTCTTCGGCCGACGGCACGAAGCTCCTGGCGGTAGCGGGCGTCGGGCAGATCTACACCTCGAGCGATTCGGGCGTGAACTGGACCGGGCGGGAAACGAGCCGCTTCTGGTACGGGGCTGCTTCGTCTGCCGACGGCACCAAGCTCGTGGCGGTGAACTACGGCGGGCAGATCCACACCTCGAGCGATTCCGGGGTCACTTGGGCGGCGCGTGACAGCAGCCGCAACTGGCGAGGGGTCGCCTCCTCGGCCGACGGCACCAAGCTCGTGGCGGTGGTGCAGGGCGGGCAGATCTACACCTCAAGTGATTCGGGCGTGAACTGGACGGCGCGCGAGGCCAACCGCAGCTGGACAGCGGTCGCCTCGTCGGCCGACGGGACCCATCTCCTGGCGCTGAACTACGGCGGACAGATCTACGCCTCGAGCGATTCCGGCGCGAGCTGGTCGGCGCGCGAGAGCAGCCGCAACTGGCTTGGAGTCGCCTTGTCGGCCGACGGCACGAAGGCCGTGGCGGTGGTCTCCAACGGGCAGATCCACACCTCGAGCGATTCGGGCTTGAGCTGGACGGCGCGCGAGAGCAGCCGCCAGTGGTACGGAGCCGCCTCGTCGGCGGACGGCACCAGGCTCGTCGCCGTGGAGTTCGGCGGGCAGATCCATACCTCCAACGATTCGGGCGCGACATGGACGGCGCGCGAGAGCAACCGAAACTGGTTCGCGGTCGCCTCGTCGGCCGATGGCGCCAAGCTCGTGGCGGCACCCAGCAATGGACAGCTCCACACGTCGCGGGCCGACCGTACGAGCGCCGGCGCCGTCGGCTCGATCACCGGCTCGCAGTACGACGCCATCGAGCTGCAGTACGTCGGCGACAACCAGTTCCTGCCGTTGAGCTTCACCAGCCACTCGGGCGGCTTCACGGTGCGGTAGGCATTCGTGTGCCCGGATGCCGCCGTTGTCCGGCTCGCGGTCGGAGGGCCGCGGCGGTCGTGCTCAACGAGACCGGGCCGTCCCGAAGCGTAGGCTCATTGCCGCTCGCGCGAGCGCAGCCCCCAGCGCCACAGCGTCTCGGTGCGTAGCGGCAGCACCATGAAGCCGTGCTCCAGGATGGCCAGGGTCAAGAGGCTGGCGACCAGGCAGAGCGCGGTCGCTTCGAAGCGGCCGGCACCGTCGGCGAAGGCGCCTTGCCAGGCGACGGCTGCCACCAGGCTCGATGCGATCACCGAGATCGGGAACAGCCCGTTCATGGGCCGCTGCGTGAAGTAGCTGTGCAGGTAGCGAAGGTGCGGCGGCAGGAACGCTTCGCCCAGGTTGCGCACACCCAGGAAGACGTTGAGCTTGGCGCTCTGGCGCATCACCCACAGGACCATGAAGGTCCAGAAGCCCGTCTGGTTGGCGCCCTCCCAGGTGACGGCGGTGACTGCCGCCGCCAGCACCACCAGGGCGATCTCGTGGTGCAGCACGGCCTGCAGCGCGTAGCCGGCGCGCCGCCAACCGACCGAGCCCGCGGGGCAGGGCGTGCGACGCGAGCCCGTCACGTACCCCAGCAGGAACGCGACCTCCTGCCATCCCCACACCACCACCGCGCACGTGAACGACAGGTAGGCCGCGGTGGTGCGCGTGTCGTCGGCCGTGACCGCCAAGCCGCCCAGCGCCAACGCGAGCATCAGCGTGGCCGCGGTCATCGTCCACGGGAAGGTCCAGCGCGGCAGCCCGTCCAAATACAGGATGACGCCCGTGCCGAACCACCACACGAAGATCGTGTAGAGCGCGGGCAGCAGGAAGAGCTCGGCGGACATAGGGCTCACCAGGTGGGCTTCAGCCGCGCGTCCGCGGGCAGGGCGTGGCGCTTGACCGGCAACAGGTACAGGCGGGCGAAGGTGGCCGCCGCCGCCGCGCCCGCGCCCAGCCGCTGCAAGCGCCCGACCACGCCGCCGCGGGCCCGACCCGCATCGGCCTGCGCCGACAGCCGGCACAGGCGGTCGAAGCCGGCGCGCAGGCGCGGGTCGTCCAGGTCCAGCGTCACCGGGAACACCTGCCGCATGATCTCGGTGGTGATGCGGAAGACCCGCCAGTCGTAGTCGGTCGGGTCGATGCCCAGGGCGGCGTGCAGCTCGGGCCGGGTGTGGTCGCGCACGTACATGGTCGCGAACACGGCCAGCACGAAGAAACGGATCCACAGCTTGTTGGTGCCCGCCAGCAGCTTCGGGTTGGCGCGCATCAGCAGGGCGAAGGCTTCCCCGTGCCGGAACTCGTCGTTGCACCACTGCTGGAACCACAGGAAGATCGGGTGGAAGCGCAGCTCGGGGTGTTTCTCCAGCTGGCGGAAGATCGCGATGTAGCGCGCGTAGCCGATCTTTTCCGACAGGTAGGTGGCGTAGTAGATGAACTTGGGCCGGAAGTACGTGCGCTTCTTGGCCTTGGCCAGGAAGCCGAGGTCCACGCCGAAGCCGAAATCCTTGAGCCACTGGTTGATGAAGCCCGCGTGCCGGCTCTCGTCGCGGGCCATGTAGCCGAAGAGCTCGCGCATGTCCGGGTTGCGGATGCTTCGCTTGATCTCGGCGTACAGCACGCAGCCGCTGAATTCGGAGGTGACCGAGCTCACCAGGAAATCCAGGAACTCCTTGTGCAGCGCGGGCGGCAGCTTGGAGTAGTCGGCCGCCATGTCGGCGGGCCGCTGGAAATGATCGATGTTGTCGTCGTCGCGGAACTCCGCCATCAGCGCTTCCCACTGGGCGCGGATCGGCTCGACGTCGATCGCATCGATCGCGGCGAAATCGGTCGTGTAGAACCGCGGGTTCAGCATGGCGTCCTGATGGGCGCGCTGGGTGGCCTCGTTGATCACCGGGCCGGCGACAGGCGTTGTGGAATCGAGCACGGTGCTCATCGGGAGGGTTCCTCGGTGCGTGTTGCGGGCGGCGTCGGCGCGAGAAGGCGCCTGAACGCGGCACTATTGGTGGGGCCGAAAGAGGCGAGGTCGATGCTGCGGCCGGTCGACGGGTCGTCGATGGTCAGGCGGCCGTCTGCGCGGGCTGCCAGCACGAAGGGCGTCTGCGGCCCGATGTCTTCGCGGCGGCGGTCGCGCACCAGCGCGCGCATGGTGCCGCGCAGGAAGCCGTTGGTCTCCGGCTCGATCACCTGCACCAGGCTGCCGGTGCGGGCGTCGACGATGACGATGCTGCCGTCGGACCGATCTTCGAAGCGCAACTCGCGCGAGGACAAGGCGGGCGAGGGCGGCAGCTGGGACTCCGCGCCCCCCGCGAGTTGCACCAGCGCGACGCCGACCAATGCGAGCAGCAGCAGCAGCCCGATGCCGATGAGCGCTGCGCGGGGAATGTCTTCGGGGTGGCGTTGGCGTTGGGCAGCCATGGCGGCAAAGTCCTTTCGGTGATTCGTGTTGCGTCAGGCAGCCGCTCGCGCGCCCATCCGGCGTCGCGGCACGGCACCGGCGCCACCCGTCGTGCCTGCGGAGGCCGGGCTCGTCACGGGCGGCGGTGCCTTGTGCCCGACCTTGGCCGCGGAAGGCGAAGCCGCCAAGGCGTCGACCAGGATCTTCGCCACGGCCTCGGCATCGGGAAGCGCACGCAGCATCGGCTCCGGGTGCGAGAAGCGCCACGGGCGGCTGTGCGGCCACAGATGCAGCCACGCGATCTTCGACTCGGGATCGAGCGCCAGCGCGATGTCGCCGCTGCCTGCGCGGCCGGAGCGCAACCGGGCGCCGACCAAGGCCTGGTAAGGCAGGTTGAAGGCGATCCGCAGCACCACGCCGATGCGCATCACGACGCGCCGGTCGGTGATGGTGTAGATGGTCGTGCGGGCCATCAGCCAGGACAGCAGCAGGATCAACCCGATCGCGAAGCCGGCCGGCACGAGCGTCCAAGCCGCGTTGGTCGCGATGTCGGCGGCGGCGAGCCCGTCGGCCGCTCCGCTGGCCACGCGCCAGGCCGCCAGCAGCGCGAAGTAGCCGGCCACCTTGCGCACGTGGGCCACGTCGCGGGCCACCACGCGCCAGTCGGGCGCGCCCTGCCACAGCATGCGTTCGCCGGGCGGAAGCATCGCGGGCAGGCCGGCGACCGGCTCGAACTCATGCTCGTGCGCGTGGTGTCGGCTCACAGCAGCGGCTCCTCGCGGGACCGGAACGCGTACAGCGTGCCGCCGCCGTAGTAGCCCATGATCTTGTCCTCTTCCAGCAACGTGACCCGGTCGGGGTGCTTGGTGCCCGGGACTTCGGCGAACTGGTCGGCTCGGATCGAGCGCACCCGCACGCGCTCACGGCCCATGACGGCGAAGTTCGCCGGCAGCAGCACGCGCCGCGTTCCACCGGCTGCCGGCACTTCCACCTCCAGGTAGCGCAGCAGCGCTTCGGACCGGTCGACCCAGATGTCGACGATCTTGCCGGCCACGCGGTCATCGGCCGCCACCACGGGCAGCCCACGCGGGTCCGGGTCGTTGCCGTAGACGTCGAACTCGGGGTTGGTGCGCATGGGCGTCAGGCGCGGGCCGCCGTCCAGCGCGGTTTCGGGATCGTCACGGCGCTGGGCCCAGGCCGCGGGCCCGACCCCGTCGAGCATCGGATTGCCGGTCGGCTCGATGGGCGCGCCGGGGAAGAGCGCCGAGGGCTCGGCCGCGATCTCGCGCGGCAGGTCCTCGCGTGGCACGCGATAGCTCGTACCGTCCCGGTGCAGGAAGTACTTGAACTCGGGTGTCGCCGGAAAGCCCTCGACGCGCACGTACTTCGAGCGCTCGGATTCCAGCGGATAGCCTTCTCGCTTGTTCTCGCGGTGCAGGTAGATCACCAGCCCGGCGAAAAAGATCCAGAACGCATAGAGCGTCACCTGCGCGACGTCGATGTATTCGGTGATGGCTCCAGTCATGGCGGTTGCCTCCTGCCGGTCGAAGAAAAGGGGTGGTTGGATGTGGGATCAGCCGGGAATCTCGACCAGGCCGAAGCGTTGCCTCGGGCGCGTGGGCTCTTGCCGGGCCGCGCGCACCAGCGGCCCCAATGCGATCAACGTCATGAAGAGCAGCGCGATCTCGACGTGGTAGACGACGCTGTAGCCGACCGTCGCGTCGGTCAGCACCTCGCCCAGCGCGCCGCGCTGGGCGAGCCCCGAGACGACGTCTCGCAGAGCACCGCCGGCGGCGATCGACAAGCCGCCCGCGGTCGCCTGGACCGCGCCCCAGGCGCCCAGCGCGAGGCCGCCTCCGCGCTCGCCCAGGTCCATGGCGGCGGTCAGCATCGCCACTGAAAAGAGCCCTCCACCGAAGCCGATCAGCGCGGCGCCGCAACGGAACAGGAGCGCCGATCCGAGGGGGGCCGCGAAGACCACCGCCGCGAAAGCGGCGATGCCGGCCAGCACGCCCACGGCCGCCACCCTGAACGGGTCGGCGCCACGTTGCAGCCAACGCGCGGCCAGCGCGAACGCCGCGAGCGCGCCGCCCGCCAGCAGCGCGGTCAAGGTGGTGGTCTGCCCGACGGTCAGGCCCAGCACCTGCGCGCCGTAGGGCTCCAGCAGGATGTCCTGCATGCCGAATGCCGCCGTGCCCAGCGCGACCGTGACGAGCAGGCGCGCCGCACGGCCGTGATTCAGGAAGGCGCGCCAGGCGTCTGAGAACGGCGGCGGCGAATGCGCCGTGCGGGCGCGCTCGCGGTCGCGTGGCTCCTGCTTCCAAAGCGCCACGATGTTGAGCGCCATGATCAGGAGGGCCGAGCCTTGCACCACCTGGATCAGGCGCAGCTGGGAGAAGTGCGACAGCAACGCGCCGAAGGCGAGCGAGCTGGTCACCGTGCCTGCCAGAAGCATCAGGTACATCAGCGCGACCACGCGCGGACGCACTTGCGCGGGCGCCAGATCGGTGGCCAGGGCCAGCCCCGCGGTCTGCGTGGTGTGCATCCCGGCGCCCACCAGAAGGAAGGCCAGCGCGGCGCCGATCTGGCCGAAGACGGCGGGGCCGGTGGTGTCGCCCGACAGCACCAGCAACGCGAAAGGCATGATCGCCAACCCGCCGAAGAGCAGCATCGTGCCGATCCACAGGTACGGCACGCGCCGCCAGCCCAGCGCCGAGCGATGATGGTCCGAGCGGAAGCCGATGAGCGCGCGCACGGGCGCGAACAGGAGCGGAAGCGCCACCATGGCGGCCACCAGCCAGGCCGGCACGCCCAGCTCGACGATCATCACGCGGTTCAGCGTGCCGTTGAGCAGCACCAGCGCGATGCCCACCGACACCTGGAAGAGCGACAGCCGCAGCAGGCGCGGCAACGGCAGCTCGTTGGTCGCCGCGTCCGCGAAGGGCAGCAGGCGGGGGCCGACCGACTGCCAGGCGCGAATCGCCAATCCCCCCGTGCGTGCCTGTCGCGCCATGGGTTTCAGCCTCCTCGGTTCGGGCGCGCCAACTCGAGCGCCTGGGAAGTGTAGAAACCGCTCGCCACGCGTCGCGTGCGTGCCGCCGGGAAACCGCGAAGCGCGGGCGCGTCGGCCAGTTGCCGGCGCAGCGTCCGCTCGGCCACCGGCACGATCGACGGCGCCCGGTTGCCACGCGGGAAGAGCCGCCCGACGGCGTGCATCACCGCCAGCGGCGCAGTCGCGGGCGCGAAGGTGAAGATGATCGAGGCGCGCGTGCGTGCCGCCAAGGCGGTCAGGGCCCGGACCGCGTCAGGGGCGTCGTAGTGGATCAGCGAGTCCATGCAGACCACGTGATCGAACTCGCCGAGCGCGGGATCCAGCATGTCGCCCGCTCGCAGGTCCACGCTGCCCGCGCCCAGGTCCGTCGGCAGCCGTTCACGCGCTAACGCCACCAAGGTAGGAGACAAATCGATGCCCACCACCTGCGCGCCGCGGCGGGCGGCCTCCACGGCCAACGCGCCCGTGCCGCAGCCGGCATCCAGCAGGCGTCGCCCGTGCAGGTCGGCGGGCAGCCAGGACAGCAGCGTGGCCCGCATGGTGTCTCGGCCCGCCCGCACCGTGGCGCGGATGCGGCCCACCGGCGCGTCGGAGGTCAACCGCGCCCAGGCTTGGGCCGCGGTACGGTCGAAGTAGTCCTCGATGCGGTCGCGCCGCTCGAGGTAGCCGTCGGCAGCCATCAGTCGAACCCCAGCAGGTCGAAGATCTCGCGATCGCGCAGTGCCTGCGGCGCCAGTGGCGGCGTGCCCGCCCACAGCGACGCGGCCAGGCGGATGTACTCGGCCTGCACCGCCTCCAGCTCGGGCGTGGCCTCCATCTCGAAGAGCGTCGATTTCTTCAGGCGGCTGCGTCGGATCACGTCCAGGTCCGGAAAGCGTGCCATGGTGGTCAGGCCCACACGTTCGTTGAAACGGTCGATCTGATCGGTGGCGTTGCTGCGGTTCGCGATCACGCCGCCCAGGCGCACCTGGTAGTTCTTCGCCTTGGCGCTGATCGCCTGGACGATGCGGTTCATCGCGAAAATCGAGTCGAAATCGTTGGCCGTCACGATCAGCGCCCGATCGGCGTGCTGCAGTGGCGCGGCGAAGCCGCCGCACACCACGTCGCCCAACACGTCGAAGATGACGACGTCCGTGTCGTCCAGGAGGTGGTGCTGCTTGAGCAGCTTGACCGTCTGGCCGACCACGTAGCCGCCGCAGCCGGTGCCCGCCGGCGGCCCGCCCGCCTCGACGCACATCACGCCGCCGTAGCCCTCGTAGACGAAGTCCTCGACGCGCAGCTCCTCGGCATGGAATTCGACCTGCTCGAGCGCGTCGATGACGGTGGGCACCAGGCGCTTGGTCAGCGTGAAGGTCGAGTCGTGCTTGGGGTCGCAGCCGATCTGCAGGACGCGCTTGCCCAGCTTGGTGAACGCCACGGACAGGTTCGAAGAGGTCGTGCTCTTGCCGATGCCGCCCTTGCCGTAGACCGCGAACACCTTGGCGCCGACGATGCGCGCCTCTTCTTCCAGGCTGACCTGGACGCTGCCCTCGCCGTCGCCGGGGGCTTGGCGTCGTCGGATTTCACTCGGAAAGACCGTGGAGACATTCATGGTGCGGCACCTTCGTAGACGCCTTCGAGGCGGTCCTCGAGCTCGTCGCCTGCGGCACGCAGGGCTTGGAGCATCGCGGCATTGGGTTTCCAGAACTGGCGCTCGGACGCCTCGAGCAGGCGGCTGGCGACCTTGGCCGACGCGGTCGGGTTCAGGCGCGCCAGGCGCTCGCGCATCTGCGGGTCGAGCATGAAGGTCTGGGTGAGCTGCTGGTACACCCACGGCTGCACTTGGCCGGTGGTGGCGGACCAACCCATCGTGTTGGTCAGGTGCACCTCGATCTGCCGCACGCCCTCGTAGCCGTGGGACAGCATGCCCTCGTACCACTTCGGGTTGAGCATGCGGGTGCGGGTTTCCAAAGCCACTTGCTCGGACAGCGTCCGCACCGTGCCCCCGCCGCGCGTCTGGTCGCCGATGTAGACGGGCGCGGCCGGCGCTTGCGGGCCGCGGGCGCGCCGGATGGCGCGGCTGATGCCGCCCAGCGTGTCGAAGTAGGTGTCGACCGTGGTGACGCCCAACTCGACCGAATCCAGGTTCTGGTAGGCGAGCTCGACGCCCTTCAGCATGCTGTCCAGCAGCGCCGCGTGACGCACCGGGCTGCCGCTGCGGCCGTACGCGAAGCCCTTGCGGCGGCTCCAGGTTTCGGCCAGCTCGTCGCCGTCGTCCCAGCGGCTGCTCTCGACCAGGTGGTTGACGTTGGAGCCGTAGGCCCCTTCGGCATTGCCGAAGACGCGCAGCGACGCGGTTTCCAGGTCCACGCCGTGCTCGGCCTGGTGGGCCAGCGCGTGCTTGCGCACGAAGTTCAGCTCCAGCGGCTCGTCCGCGCTGGCAGCCAGCCACGCGGCCTCGGCCAGCAGCTTGGTCTGCAGCGGCAGCAGGTCGCGGAAGATGCCCGACAACGTCACGATCACGTCGATGCGCGGCCGGCCGAGCGTCTCCAGCGGCACCAGCTCGGCTCCCGCGAGGCGCCCGTAGGTGTCGAAGCGCGGGCGGGCGCCCAGCAGCGCGAGCACCTGGGCGATCGGGCCGCCTTCGCTCTTCAGGTTGTCGGTGCCCCACAGCACCAGCGCCACGGATTCGGGCAGCGGATGGCCGTCGGCCGCATGGCGCGCCAGCAACCGGTCTGCCTGTCGCGCGCCGTCCTGCACGGCGAAGGCGCTGGGAAGACGGAAGGGGTCGAAGCCGTGCAGGTTGCGCCCGGTGGGAAGGATGGCGGGGGTGCGGAGCAGGTCGCCCCCGGGTGCGGGCCGCACGAAGCGGCCATCCAGCGCCCGCAACACGCCGTCGACCTCGTTGTCGCGGGACAATTCGGCGTCGATGTCGCGCAGCGCCTGCATCAGCGCCGCGTCCGGCGCGGCGTGGTCGGCCGGGTCCGTAACGGTCGGCACGCCGGCCACCAGCGCCTCGATGGCGGCGCGCGGGGGCCGGGCACCGTGGGACGCCTCGGCCACCGACAGCAGCATGTCCACGCGCTGTGCCGGCGTGGGCGGCTTGCCGACGATGTGCAGGCCGTGCGGGATCAGCGAGTACTCGAGCTCCAGCACCGCGTCGGCCAACGCCAAGATGCGCGCGGGCGCCTCCGACGCGAGCCAGGCAGGCTCGGCCGCGTCCAGCTCCAGCTCCGCCGCCTGCGCCTGCACCAGCTCGGCGAGCGCGAGGCTTTCGGGAGCGTCCGGCTCCAGGCCGCGCCAGCGCTCGATGGACGCCTTCAAGTCGATCAACCCGCGATACAGGCCGGCCTGCGCCACGGGCGGGGTCAGGTAGCTCACCAGCGTCGCGGCAGCGCGACGCTTCGCGATGGTGCCTTCGGACGGATTGTTCGAGGCGTAGAGATAGACGTTGGGCAGGTCGCCGATCAGGCGGTCCGGCCAGCAGGCGCCCGACAGGCCGGCCTGCTTGCCCGGCATGAATTCCAGGGCGCCATGGGTGCCGAAGTGCAGCACCGCGTGGGCATCGAAGTCCTCGCGCAGCCAGCGGTAGAAGGCACAAAAGGCGTGGGTGGGTGCCAGGCCCCGCTCGAAGAGCAGCCGCATCGGGTCGCCCTCGTAGCCGAAGGCGGGCTGCACGCCGACGAAGACGTTGCCGAAGCGCTCGCCCAGCACGAAGATCGACGTGCCGTCGCTTTGCTGCTTGCCAGGCGCCGGCCCCCACTGCGCCTCGATTTCCGGCAGCCACTTCTGCTTGCGCACATGGTTGTCGGCGCTGATGCGCGCATGCACGTTGGCGTCGGCGCCGAAGCGCTCGGCGTTGCCGCGCAGCAGGCGGTCGCGCAGCGCGTCGACCGAAGGCGGCAGATCGACCTGGTAGCCCTCCCGTCGCATGGCCGCAAGGGTGTTGTGGAGCGACTCGAACACCGACAGGAACGCCGCGGTGCCGACGTTGCCGGCGTTGGGCGGGAAGTTGAACAGCACGATGCCCACGCGTCGGTTGGCGCGGTCCGTGCGCCGCAACTCGACCAGCCGATGCACGCGCGCCGCCAGCGTCTGCGCGCGCTCGGCGTGCGGCTGCATGTCGTGGGCGTTGTTGCCCGCGTCCACCGCGTCGGTGCGACCGCCGAACACCATCGAGCCGGTGCCGCCGTCCAGTTCGGGGATCGCGACCATCATGGTCGCTTCCACGGGAAGCAACCCGCGTTCCGACGCTTCCCAGTGCTCCAACGTCTGGAACTCGACCGGGGTGGTCGACAGGTAGGGGACGTCCAGCGCGGCCAGCACTTCCTCGGCCGCCTTGGAGTCGTTGTAGGCGGGGCCGCCCACCAGGGAGAAGCCCGTGAGCGACACCACCGCGTCGACGGTGGGCCGCCCCTGGTCCACGAAGAACCGCTCGATGGCCGGGCGCGCGTCCAGGCCCGACGCGAAGGCCGGCACGACGCGCAGGCCCCGCGCTTCGATGGCCGCGATCACGCCATCGTAGTGGGCGCTGTTGCCAGCCAGCAGGTACGAGCGCATCAGCAGCAGCCCGACCGTGCCCGTGGCGGCATGGGCGGCGGGCAGGGCGTCCGCGCGGTCTGCGATCCGGCCTTTCATGCGGGGGTGATACACGCCGACGTCGGGGTATTCGAGCGGCGCTGCCGGCTTGAGCGTGTCGCGCAGCGCGCGGCGCGGGCCGTCGGAATAGCGGTCGACCAGGAAGCCGACCATGCCGGCGACGTTGTCCTCCGAGCCCGCCAACCAGTACTGCAGCGTGAGGAAATACGCGCGCACGTCTTGCGCGGTGCCCGGTACGAAGCGCAGGATCTTCGGGATCCGGCGCAGCATCTTCATCTGTCGCTCGCCGGTGCTCGGGCGCGGGCCGGCGCCGTCCTCTCCCTTGGAGGAGTGCCGCTCGCGCAAGCGCTTGAGGAAAGCCATCGGGCCCGTGGTGGAGCCGTCCATGCGGAAGCGCCCCATGCGGGTCTGCCGCATGACGGGCGCCGCGGACATCACGCACACCATCGCGTCGCAGGACTCGCGCCGCGCTTCCAAGGCTGGCAGCACCGGCAGGAAGTGGTCTTCCATGAAGAGCATCGCGGCCACGACGATGTCGCCTTGGGCGATGTCGGCGCAGCAGCGTTGCAGGGCCTGCGGGTCGTCGGCCCATTCGCCGGCGGCATGCACCGTCAGCGACAACCCCGGCAGTCGCGCGGACAGCACGCGCTGCGCGCGGGCCGCCGCACCGGCGATGTGGCTGTCCATCGTGACGATCACCACGCGCACCGGCACGGGGGCCGGGCTCGCGTCAGCGGCTGTAGTGCGCCTTGGCATCGTAGAGGGTCTCGACAGTGATGAGTGGGACGCCGCGGTCGTGCGCGAAGCGCTCGGTGTTGCGACGGGCCTTGCCGCGCACGAAGAACGGCACCTTGTGAAGCTCTCGCTCGGCCTCCGGCGCCCAGGTGGGCACGATCGGCACGCCCGCCGCGGACGCCGGCGGTTGGGGCGCCGGCACCGCCTCGACGGCAGCGGAGGTCGCGGCGACCAGGGGCACGGCGAGGTCGGCGTGCGCAGCGGACGCGCGTGCGCCACCCCCCAGGTGCGAAGGCGCCGCGGCGTCGTGGAACTCGGTGTCGCCGCGGAACATGCCCAGCAGGTGCTCCTCCAGCCCCATCATGAGCGGATGCACCCAGGCGTCGAACATCACGTTGGCGCCTTCGACGCCCATCTGCGGCGAGTGTCGCGCCGGGAAGTCCTGCACGTGCACCGGCGCGGAGATCACCGCGCAGGGGATGCGCAGCCGCTTGGCGATGTGGCGTTCCATCTGCGTGCCCAGCACCAACTCGGGCTGCAATTCGGCGATGCGCGCCTCGACTTCGAGGTAATCGTCCGTCACCAGCGGCTCGACGCCGTAGCGTGCGGCGGCTTCGCGCAGGTCGCGGGCCTGTTCCCGGGAATAGGTGCCCAGGCCGACCACCTCGAAGCCGATCTCCTCGGCGGCCACGCGTGCCGCGGCGATGGCATGCGTGGCGTCACCGAAGATGAAGACGCGCTTGCCCGTCAGGTAGGTCGAGTCCACGGACCGCGCGTACCAAGTGGCGCGCTGTCCGCCCGCGGGCAGCGCGGCCGCCAAAGCGGCCTCGGGATCGAGCCCGGCCAGCCCGGCCACCTCGACGATGAAGTCGCGCGTGGCCCGCATGCCGATCGGAACGGTGCGGGTGGCAGGCTGCTTGAAGCTGCGGCCCAGCCACTGCGCCGCGGCCGAGGCGATCTCGGGGTAGAGCACGACATTGAAGTCGGCCTCGCCCAGGCGCGCCAGATCGGAGGGCGCCGCGCCCAGCGGTGCGGTCACGTGCACGTCGACGCCGATGCGGTCGAGCAGTGCGCGCACCTCCTGCAGGTCGTCCCGATGGCGAAAGCCCAGCGCCGTCGGCCCCAGCAGGTTGCAGCGCGGGCGGCGCGAGACGTCGCGCTCCGGCCGCGGCTGCCCGGCTGGCGGAACGTGCGGCGCTGCCAGCGCGCGCACGAGGCGGTAGAACGTCTCGCTCGCGCCCCAATTCTCCTTGCGCTGGTACGCGGGCAGCTCGAGCGCCACCACCGGCACGGGCAGCCCGAGCGCCTCGGCGAGGCCGCCCGGGTCGTCCTGGATCAGTTCGGCCGTGCACGAAGCACCCACCAGCATCGCGGCCGGGCGGAAGCGCTCGTAGGCGTTGCGGGCCGCGTCCTTGAAGAGCTGCGCGGTGTCGCCGCCCAGGTCGCGTGCCTGGAAGGTGGTGTAGGTGACCGGCGGGCGCTGCGGCAGCCGCTCGATCATCGTGAACAGCAGGTCGGCGTACGTGTCGCCCTGGGGCGCGTGCAGCACGTAGTGCAGGTCGCGCATGGCGGTCGCCACGCGCATCGCGCCCACGTGCGGCGGGCCTTCGTATGTCCACAGCGTCAGTTCCATCGCGGGCGCGCCTTCAGCAATCCAGCCGCGCGCGGCGCAGCAGCGGGCGGGCGAAGAGCTCGGCGAGATCGCCCGCCTGCTCGTAGCCCTGGATCGGCGTGAACACCAGTTCGATCGACCACTTCGTCGCGAAGCCCTCGGCTTCCAGCGGGTTGGCGAGCCCCAATCCGCACACGACGATGTCGGGCCGGGCGGCGCGGCAGCGGTCGAGTTGACGGTCCACGTCCTGGCCTTCCGACAGCAGCGGTTCGGTGGGCAGCAGGTCGAGCTCCTCGGCCAGATGCTGGCGGTGCAGGTAAGGGGTGCCGACTTCGACCAGTGACACGCCCAGTTCGTTGGCCAGGAAGCGGGCGATGGGAATTTCGAGCTGGGAGTCCGGGAAGAAGAAGGCGCGCTTGCCTTCGAGCAGCGCCCGGTGCCGGGCCAACGCGACATGCGCGCGGGCGCGGGCCGGCGCCGTCACCTGCTCGACCGTGGCCGCCGGCACGCCGAAGGCCTGGGCGGCGGCTTCCAGCCAGCGGGTCGTGCCCTGGACGCCCAGCGGGAACGGCGCGGGCAGTCGCGTCGCGCCGCGTGCTTCGAGCGCGCGTGCGGTGTCGGCAAGGAAGGGCTGCGCCAGGAGGTAGCGGGTGCCGGCCCCGACGGCGGGCTGCCGGTCGGCGTGGCGTCCGGGCAGGAAGCGCACGGGGCCGATGCCCATGGCGTCGAAGAGCCGCGCGAACTGGTCCTCGACCACGTCGGCGAGCGCTCCCACCACCAGGAGCGACGCCTTCTCGGCGGCCGGCGGCTGGGGGAGCTCCGGCACCAGCGCGGCCAGGCAGGCGTCCTCGCCCTGGGTGAAGGTGGTCTCGATGCCGCTGCCCGAGTACGACAGCACCCGCACGCGGGGCGACAGCCGCGTCGACAGCCGTGCCGCCGCGCGCGAGAGATCGAGCTTGATGACTTCGGACGGGCAGGAGCCGACCAGGAAGAGCAGCCGGATGTCCGGCCGCCGCTCCACCAGTCGCGACACCACGCGGTCCAGCTCGTCGTTGGCGTCCGCCAGGCCGGCCAGGTCGCGCTCGCCGATGATGGCGGTCGCGAAGCGCGGCTCGGCGAAGATCATGACGCCGGCGGCCGACTGCAGCAGGTGCGCGCAGGTGCGCGAGCCGACCACCAGGAAGAACGCGTCCTGGATCTTCCGGTGCAGCCAGACGATCCCGGTGAGTCCGCAGAACACTTCGCGTTGCCCGCGCTCGCGCAGCACCGGCAAGTCGTCGCAGCCGGGCGCGGACGCTCGCCGCAATGGGACGGCGATGGCGTTCATGCGGCCAACCTGTCGAAATCGGCCGACGGGGCCGACGCCTGGAGGCGGGCCGCGCGCAGCTTCAAGAGGAATTGGCCGGCGTTGATGACGTAAGTGGCGTAGGCCGCCAGTGCCAGCAGCATCTGTTGCCTCGCGTCGAGCAGGCCGGTGGCCAGCGCCACCAGGTAGGCCGTGTGCAGCGCCAGGACGATCATGCTGAACGCGTCTTCCCACCAGAAAGCGGGTGCGAACAGGTAGCGGCCGAAGACCGCCTTTTCCCAGAGGCAGCCGGTGACCATGATCGTGTACAGCAACAGCGTCTTGACGACGATCGAGACCGTCGCGGCCGATTCGCCCTCGCCCGTGGCCAGGTAGCGCAGCACCAGCGCCAGGCTCGCCAGGAACACCAGGAACTGGAGCGGCGCCAGCACGCCCTGGACCAGCGTCCAGCCGGTCGCGTCCCGGCGAAGGCGTTCTTGTTTCGTGTAGAGCGGCCGGACCTGCACCGCCTGCTGCCTCCTGTCTCGCATCCTGTCCTCGGGAAGGCGCGTCGTCGTTGCCCAAATCTAGTCCGCCTTCCCGCATGTGTCAATCAAACTAGACGTAAATCTGAGTGGACATCTGTGCGGACACGGTTCAATATGACCCTCATCGCTTCATGCCTTGTTGTTGGTTTCGGCCTAACAAAAAGGTTTGCGGCGTCTGCACATCGAAAGTGCTTGTCTTCCTGGACAAAGCTTGGTTCGATCCGACCTAGCCGGGCGTGGGCCCGGGCGTTGGGACGGTCGACGAAGAGCGATCCGTGCCCTGAGGAGGGGACATGGACGGGCTGCCGCAGGGCCGATTCGGCAAGGACAACGCTGCATCTAGCAGCGCAGAGGCGGCATTCGACGCGTTCACGGGGGACGAGGGTGGCGCCGATGAAGGCGGCCGCATGGCGCGCCTGGCGCGCGCGATCGAGGAAGAGATCATCCCGCGGCTGATGCTGGCGCATCGAACGGTACAAGCCTGTCCGCTGCCGCCGGCCACCGAGGGCCAAGTCGTCTCGGAAGAAGACGTTCGCGAATTCGCCAAGATGGTGCTCTCCCACGACGAGACGGTCGCGCTGGCGTGCATCGAGACCATGCGTGCGCGCGGCACGTCCGTCGAAGTCATCTACCTGGGGCTGCTGGCCCCCACGGCCCGCTACCTGGGCGATCTCTGGACCCAGGACCTGTGCGACTTCATGGACGTCACGGCCGGACTGGGGCGGCTGCAGCACCTGTTGCGCTCGCTCAGCTCGTCTTTCGAATCCCCGGCAGAGCCGACGGCTGACGGCCGTCGCCTGTTGCTCAGCGCCGCGCCGGGGGAGCAGCACACCTTCGGGCTGGCGGTGGTGGGGGAGTTCTTCCGGCGCGCCGGATGGGACGTGGCTGGCGGCCCTTGGGACGCGAGCGGCCAGACTGCCAGCTTCGTCGCCACCGAATGGTTCGACATGGTCGGGTTCTCGCTGGCGGCCGAGGTGCATGCCGACGCGCTGCGCGATTGCATCGAAGAAGTTCGTCACGCCTCCATGAATCCGGATATCGGCATAATGGTGGGCGGTCCCATTTTCGGCATCCGTTCCGACCTGGTGGCGGGCGTGCATGCCGATCTCGTGGCCACCGACGGAAAGCAGGCTCCGGTGATCGCCGATCGCTGGCTTGCGTGCCGTGGCGCGCGCCGACAAGGCCCTCCGGTCGTGGCGGATCCGCCTGCACGACTCGAGAATGAAAAGGATGCGACAGGCCGGACCGGAGTTCTACGCTCATGACGCCGTTTGAAAGGCCTGCGCACACCATCGGCAAGCTGGATGGAGACGCCGCGGGCCGCCTGATCGCCGGCGCGGCCGACGTTGCGCTGGTGCTCGACGACGACGGCGTGATCCAGGACATCGCCTTCGGTTCGGACACGCTCGGGCGCGACACCTACGAAGCCTGGCGGGGCAAGCCCTGGGTGCAGACGGTGACGGTCGAGAGCCGTCCCAAGGTCGAGGCCTTGCTGCGCGACCTGGGTGGCGACGCGATGCCGCGCTGGCGGCACGTGAACCACCCGCTGCCGGACGGGCCGGACCTCCCGCTGCTCTACTCGACCATGCCGTTGCGCACCGATGCGCGCGGAACGCGCACGCCGACCGGTCGTACGATCGCCTTCGGACGCGACCTGCGGCCGAACGCGGCGCTCCAGCAGCGCCTGGTGGTGGCGCAGCAGACCATGGAGCGGGACTACTGGCGCATGCGCCACATGGAAACGCGCTACCGGTCGCTCTTCCAGGTGGTTTCGGAGGCCGTGCTGATCCTGGATGCGACCACGTTGCGCCTGGAGGAAGCCAATCCTGCCGCCGAGAAGATGTTCGGGGACGGACTGCGCCGTCCGGGCTGGTCTGCGCTCGACGGCTTCGACCCCACCCACGTCGACGCCCTGCGCGAGTTGCTGGCGCGCGTGCGGGCCACCGGCCGCGCCGGGCGGCTGCGGGCCCGGCTGGCCGCGGGGCAGGAGGAACACGTGGTCGCGGTGTCGCTGTTCCGTCAGGAGAACAGCGTCCACTTCCTGGTGCGCGTGCATGACGCCCAGCACGAGGACGTGGCCACGCACAGCGAGCGCCCCTCGCTGGTCGACGTGGTCGAGCGCGCCCCCGACGGCTTCGTCGTGACCGATCCGGACGGCCGGGTGCTGACGGCCAATCGCGCCTTCATGGACCTGGCCCAGGCCGCCACCGAGGAACAACTGCGCGGCCAGTCGCTCGACCGCTGGCTGGGACGCACCGGCGTGGATCTGTCGGTGCTGCTGACCAACCTGCGCCAACTCGGCTCGGTGCGGCTTTTCGCCACCAGCATGCGGGGCGAGCTCGGCTCGAGCACCGAGGTCGAAATCTCCGCGGTGTCCGTCGCGGACGGCAATCCGCCGTGCCTGGGCTTCACGGTGCGCGACGTCGGCCGGCGGCTCATCCATGACAAGCGTTCGATCCGCGACGTGCCGCGCTCGGTCGGGCAGATGACGGAACTGGTGGGCAGGGTGCCCTTGCGCGACATCGTCCGCGACACCACCGATCTGATCGAACAGCTCTGCATCGAGGCGGCGCTGGAGCTCACCCGGGACAACCGGGCCTCCGCGGCCGAAATGCTCGGCCTGTCGCGGCAGAGCCTGTACGTCAAGCTGCGCCGCTTCGGGCTGGGCGATCTGGCCTCGCATCCGGACGATTGAAGCGGCTCTCCGCCGCTCTGTAAATCCAAATTGACAGGTGCAAGTGTCAGGCGCAACATCAGCGCATGGCACGCCCTGAACTGTCCGCTGTAGCCGAGCTGCTCAAGCCGATCACCTGGTTTCCTCCCATGTGGGCCTTCGGTTGCGGCGTCGTCGCCTCGGCCGTGCCGCTGAGCACCAACTGGCCCTTGCTGTTGGTGGGCGTGCTCCTGGCGGGGCCGCTGGTGTGCGCGACGAGCCAGGCGGTCAACGACTGGTTCGACCGCCATGTCGACGCGATCAACGAGCCCAACCGGCCGATCCCGTCCGGGCGCATGCCGGGCCGCTGGGGCCTCTACATCGCGGTGGGCTGGACGGTGCTCTCCCTGCTGGTGGCCGTGGCGCTGGGCCCCTGGGGTTTCGGCGCCGCGATCGTGGGGCTGGTGCTGGCCTGGGCGTACAGCGCGCCGCCGGTGCGCCTCAAGCGCAACGGCTGGTGGGGCAACGGCGCCTGCGCCGTCTGCTACGAGGGCTTGGCCTGGGTGACCGGCGCCGCGGTGATGGCGGGCGGCGCGATGCCGGACGGCCGTTCGCTCGCGCTGGCTGCGCTCTACAGCGCGGGCGCCCACGGAATCATGACGCTGAACGACTTCAAGTCGATCGAGGGCGACCGCCGCATGTCGATCGGCTCGCTGCCGGTGCGGCTGGGCGTGGACCGAGCCGCGCGCGTGGCGTGCTGGGCGATGGCCTTGCCGCAGCTGGCGGTGGTGGGCCTGCTCATCGCGTGGGACCGGCCGTGGCACGCGGTGGCGATCGGCGCGCTGGTCGCGTTGCAACTGGCGCTGATGGCGCGCTTCCTCGCGCAGCCGCGCGAGCGGGCCACTTGGTACAGCGGCACCGGCGTCACCTTGTACGTGGCCGGCATGTTGGTGGCCGCCTTCGCGCTGCGCGCGACCCTGGGAGTTCCGGCATGAGCGATCACATCGGCTGGGGCGGCGTCGCCCGGCTGGGATGCGTGCAGGCGGCCCTGGGTGCCGTGGTGGTGATCACCACCTCGACGCTCAACCGCGTGATGGTGGTCGAACTGGCGCTGCCGGCGTTGCTGCCGGGCCTGCTCGTCGCGCTGCATTACATGGTGCAGGTGGCCCGGCCGCGCATGGGGCACGGCTCGGACGTCGGCGGGCGCCGCAGTCCCTGGATCCTCGGCGGGATGGCCGTGCTGGCGGCGGGCGGCCTGGGGGCATCGGCGGCCACCGCCTGGATGGCGACACGGCCGGTCGCCGGGCTCGTGCTCGCCGTGCTGTCCTTCGCGGCCGTGGGCCTGGGCGTGGCGGCGGCGGGCACCTCGCTGCTGGTCCTGCTCGCCAAGCGCGTCGCGCCCCAACGCCGGGCGGCAGCCGCCACGATCGTATGGATGATGATGATCGCCGGCTTCGCGGTGACGGCGGGCGTGGCGGGCGCGCTGCTGGATCCCTATTCCCCCGCACGGCTGGTCGCCGTCACCGCCGGTGTGGGCGCCGTGGCGCTGCTGGTGACGGCGATCGCGCTGTACGGAGTGGAGGGCCGCGCTCGGCCGGGCCCGGCGGTGCCTCGGCCGCGGCAGGCGGCGTCGGCCGCCGGTTTTCGCGAAGCGCTCTCGCAGGTTTGGGCCGAACCGGCGGCACGTCGCTTCACGATCTTCGTGTTCGTGTCGATGCTGGCCTTCAGCGCGCAGGACCTGATCCTCGAGCCGTTCGCGGGCATCGCTTTCGGATTCACGCCGGGCGAGTCCACGGCGCTGGCGGGCGTGCAGCACGGGGGCGTGCTGCTGGGGATGATCGTGGTCGCGCTGGCGGGCAGCGGGCTGGCCGGTCGGCGGCTGGGGTCGCTGCGCGCCTGGACCGTCGCCGGCTGCATCGCGTCCGCGCTGGCGCTGGCGGGCCTGGTGCTGGCGGGGCTACTCGGACCCGGCTGGCCGTTGCGCGCCAACGTCTTCCTGCTGGGCGCCGCCAACGGCGCGTTCTCCATCGCCGCGATCGGTTCGATGATGCGGCTGGCCGGCGAGGGTCGCGAGGCGCGCGAAGGCGTGCGCATGGGCCTTTGGGGCGCCGCGCAGGCGGTCGCTTTCGGCCTGGGGGGCTTGATCGGCACGGGCGCCAGCGACATCGCGCGCTGGGCGATCGCTTCGCCGGCCACGGCCTACGCGGTCGTGTTCGCGCTGGAGTCCCTGCTGTTCCTCGTGGCCGCCGCGCTGGCTTCCACGATCGGCCGCGAGGAAGCGGCGTCGCCGGCTGGCGATCGCGATCGACCCGCCACCCACCGCCCCGCGACCGACCGGCTTGGCGCGCGCGCGCGCGGGCTGCCGGGACGCGCGGCCCTGTCACGCGGCAAGGCGGCGCACGCCGCCACCGCTTCAATCTTCCAATCGAGGTGACGGCCATGCGAGCAGAACGATCGGCGATGCGGTCCGGGGCATCCGCGGCACCGCATTCGTCGATGCCGGCCCAAGCGTCCGAGACCTTCGACGTGGTGGTGGTCGGCGGCGGTCCGGCCGGCGCCACCGCCGCGCACGAACTGGCCCGTCGCGGCCGCTCGGTGCTGCTGCTGGACCGGGAGGGGCGCATCAAGCCGTGCGGCGGCGCGATTCCGCCGCGGCTGATCCGCGACTTCGCCATTCCGGACGCGTTGCTGGTGGCGCGGGCCACTTGCGCGCGGATGGTGTCGCCAGCGGACCAGCGCGTCGACATCCCGATCGAGGGCGGCTTCGTCGGCATGGTCGACCGGGAGGTCTTCGACGAGTGGCTTCGCGAGCGCGCGCGCGCTGCGGGCGCCGAGCGTCGGGCGGGCCGCTTCGTGCGGCTGTCGCGCGACCCGGACGGCAGCAGCGTGCTGCACTACGCGGTCGGTGGCGACGAGGCGCACGGCGAAGCCGGTGCCGAGCGGCGAGTCCGCGCCCACGCCGTGGTCGGCGCCGATGGCGCCCGGTCGCTGGTGGCGCGCCAGGCCGTGGCGGGCGCGGAAAGCGGACGCTGCGTCTTCGCGTATCACGAGATCCTGCGCACGCCGAAGGCGCCGCCGGCGAGCTTCGACGCGTCGCGCTGCGACGTGGTGTACCGCGGCTCGCTGTCGCCGGATTTCTACGGCTGGGTGTTCCCGCACGGCGACACCGTCAGCGTCGGCACCGGCAGCGCCGACAAGGGCTTCTCGCTGCGCGGCGCCGTGGCTCGGCTGCGGGCGGATTCCGGTCTGGCCGATGCGGTCACGGTGCGGCGCGAGGGTGCGCCGATCCCGATGAAGCCGCTGCCGCGCTGGGACAACGGCCGCGACGTGGTGCTGGCGGGCGATGCCGCCGGCGTCGTCGCGCCGGCATCGGGCGAAGGCATCTATTACGCGATGCTGGGCGGACAACTGGCTGCCGAGGCGGTCGAGCAGTTGTTGGCCACGGGCGACGTCCGGTCGCTGGCCACCGCGCGCAAGCGCTTCATGCGCGCGCACGGCAAGGTCTTCTGGGTGCTCGGCATCATGCAGCGCTTCTGGTATTCCAGCGACCGGCGCCGCGAGCGCTTCGTGAGCATCTGCCGCGACCGCGACGTGCAGCAGCTGACCTTCGAGGCGTACATGAACAAGGAGCTGGTGCGTCGCAAGCCGATGGCGCATGTCCGCATCTTCCTGAAGGACATGGCCCACCTGCTGGGGCTGGCGCGGGTATGACCGTGCCCGAGGCGCTGACCGCGCTGGTCGGCGCCTTGCGGGGCGTGCATGCGGTCGACCTGGTGATCGGGCTGGTGGTCCTCGAGGCGGTGGCCATCGGTGTCCATGAGCGCCTCACCGGCCGCGGTGTCGCCCTGCGCGACATGCTGGCGACGCTGGTCGCCGGCTTGTTCCTGCTCTTGGCGCTGCGCGCGGCCGTGGGTGGCGAGGACTGGACGCTGGTGGCGCTGCCGCTGGCCGCGGCGGGGGTCGCCCACGCGGTGGACCTGGTCCGGCGATGGCGCCGCAGCCCGGCCGTGCGTTGGCGCAGCAACTTGCGCTGATGTCTTCGGCGCTTCCCGGCGTGACGCCGCTGGCACGGTTGCGGTAATCTGCGGGCCTACGCAGGGGTCCTGCGCGCGGATGGTCCGGGCGCGCGGGTGAGAAACACCCTTGGAACCTGATCTGGGTAATGCCAGCGCAGGGAGCGTGCGCCGCCCACGGTTCCCATCGGGCGCGATGCCTGGCTCCTTGTGCCTTCTTCATCGCCAGGAGCCGCCGTGAACGCCAATCCGAAATTCATCGCCGCGACCGCCCAGGTCGACTCGGCCGCCGTGCAGCCGCTGCCGGCGTCCCGCAAGGTCCACGTGGCGGGGTCGCGCCCGGACCTGCGCGTGCCGATGCGCGAGATCACGCAATCCGACACGCCCACCGCGATGGGCGGCGAGCCGAACCCGCCGGTGTTCGTCTATGACACCTCGGGCCCCTACACGGACCCCGACGCCACGATCGACATCCGCAAGGGCCTGCCGGCGTTGCGCGCGCGCTGGATCGAGGAGCGGGGCGACACGGAACTGCTCGCCGGACCGAGCAGCGACTTCGGGCGCGAGCGGCTCGCGGACCAGAAGCTGGCCGAGATGCGCTTCGACTTGAAGCGGGCGCCGCGCCGCGCCAAGGCGGGCGCCAACGTGACGCAGATGCACTACGCGCGCCGCGGCATCGTGACGCCCGAAATGGAGTTCGTCGCGATCCGCGAGAACCTGCGTCGCGAAGACTACCTCGCCAGCCTGCAGGCGGCCGGGCCGCAGGGCGCCCGCCTGGCCGAGATGATGCTGCGCCAGCATCCGGGCCAGTCCTTCGGCGCCGCGATCCCGGCCCGCATCACGCCCGAGTTCGTGCGGGACGAAGTTGCCCGCGGCCGCGCCATCATTCCCGCCAACATCAACCACCCGGAAAGCGAGCCGATGATCATCGGCCGCAACTTCCTGGTGAAGATCAACGCCAACATCGGCAACTCGGCCGTCAGCAGCGGCATCGGCGAGGAAGTCGAGAAGATGACCTGGGCCATCCGCTGGGGCGGCGACACGGTGATGGACCTGTCCACCGGCAAGCACATCCACGAGACGCGTGAATGGATCGTGCGCAACAGCCCCGTGCCGATCGGCACCGTGCCGATCTACCAGGCGCTTGAAAAGGTGGACGGCAAGGCCGAGGACCTGACCTGGGAGATCTTCCGCGACACGCTGATCGAGCAGGCCGAGCAGGGCGTGGACTACTTCACCATCCATGCCGGCGTGCGCCTGCCTTACATCCCCATGACTGCCAGGCGCATGACGGGCATCGTCAGCCGAGGCGGCAGCATCATGGCCAAGTGGTGCCTGGCCCATCACCGCGAGTCGTTCCTTTACGAGCGCTTCGAGGAGATCTGCGAGATCATGAAGGCCTACGACGTGGCCTTCTCGCTGGGCGATGGCCTGCGCCCCGGCAGCATCTACGACGCCAACGACGACGCGCAGCTGTCCGAGCTGCGCACCCTGGGCGAGCTGACCCAGGTGGCCTGGAAGCACGACGTGCAAGTGATGATCGAAGGCCCCGGCCACGTGCCCATGCAGCTCATCAAGGAGAACATGGACATCCAGCTGAAGGAGTGCCACGAGGCGCCGTTCTACACGCTGGGGCCGCTGACCACCGACATCGCGCCGGGCTACGACCACATCACCAGTGCGATCGGCGCGGCGCAGATCGGCTGGTACGGCACGGCCATGCTCTGCTACGTGACGCCCAAGGAGCACCTGGGGCTGCCCAACAAGAAGGACGTCAAGGACGGGATCATGGCCTACAAGGTGGCTGCGCATGCCGCCGACCTGGCCAAGGGCCACCCGGGCGCGCAGGTGCGCGACAACGCGCTCTCCAAGGCCCGCTTCGAGTTCCGCTGGGCCGACCAGTTCAACTTGGGCCTGGACCCGGACACGGCCAAGGACTTCCACGACGAGACGCTGCCCAAGGAGAGCATGAAGACCGCGCACTTCTGCTCGATGTGCGGGCCGCACTTCTGCTCGATGAAGATCACGCAGGACGTGCGCGACTACGCCGACAAGCAGGGCGTGGACGCGCAGGAGGCGCTTGCGCGCGGGATGCAGGAAAAGGCGGTGGAATTCGTCAAGAAGGGCGTGCAGATCTATCACAAGGCATGAAGGCCGCCGCCCGCCAGGGCGTGCGTGGCGACGACGGATGGCTGCGTGATGGTCCGTGACGTGCCGGCCGGGGGCGTAGCATTGGCGTCTTTTCGAGCAGCGCCCTCCAGGCGGTCGCGCCTGTCCAGGAGCCGTCCGTACATGCATGCATCGCTCGTCCTGCGCCGCCGGCTGGTGGCGTGCGCTTGGGCCGTCTTCGCGGGCCTGGGCCCGTCGTCGGTCGTGCTGGCGGCTCCGCTCGCCGAGTACGGCTACCGATGCGCCGAAGGCCGTGGCTTCGATGTGGCCTACGTGTCAGGCGGCGGCGCGGGTTCGGCATTGGTGACGATGCCAGGCGGTACGCGCGTGCTGCCCCAGGTGCCGGCCGCCTCGGGCGTGCGCTACGCCGACGGTGCCTGGACGCTCGCGGGCCGCGGTCTGGTGGCGTCGCTGGACGGTCCGCCCGGCGGGCCCGCGCCGTTTCGCGATTGCGCGGCGGCGGTACGGCGCACGGTCGATACCGTGACCGGTCTGCGCTTCGACTGGCCGACCCGGTGGAGCGATGCACGCGTCGCGACCTTCGCCACCGAGGGCGATCCTGGTCCTTTGGGCGCGCCCGTACGCTACGACTTCGTCTACCAGCCGGACGACACCGCTGCGCCGCGCGCCGTGCTGGTCAGCGTCATCGCCTACCCGCGCGCGACTTGGGCGGCGCTGTCCGCGGCGGATCGGGCCAAGGCAGGCAGCGAAGCCGCCACGAACGCATCCACGGTATTCGTCGTCGGACTGCCGGCGCAGAATCCCTACCCGGCGCGCTCCGAGGACGGGCGGCGCTTCGCTGCGCTCGCGCCCGGGCGGGACGAGATGCTGGTCGCGCTGGCCGCGTCGGCCCCGCCAGGGGGCGCGGCTGCGCAAGCACCGCCGGCGCAGCGGACGGAACCGCCGCCATCGACGCAACGGGCAGGGCCGCCGCCATCGGCGCAACGAACGACACCGTCACCGCAGGAAACACTGCGAGCGCAACCGCCCGCTGGCCCGATGAGTTCCGGGCCGTCGGAGGCGAACACCGCGGGCGCCGCCGCCGCCGGCGTGCTGCCGCTGCGCTGCTCAGGCAACGAGCCGTCTTGGAACCTGCAGTTGGGCGCCGACGGCAGCGGCGCCTTCGCGCGTCTGGCCTCCAGTGGCACGCGCACCGCGAAACTCCAGGGCGCGTTGACGCGGGTGGACTGGTTGCCCCCGGGACATGCGGTCTGGCGAGGGCGTTCGGGCAACGACATCGTGTGGGTGGCGACGCTGCGCGCCGAGCGCTGCCCGGACACGATGAGCGACGGCGTCGACGGCGCATGGCGCGTCTTGTTGTCCACGCCACGCGACGAAGTGCTGGTCGGTTGCTGCCGGGCCGAGGCCCGCTGAGCGCGTTTGGACGCGGCCCAGCCTTCCATGCCCGACACCGCTATGGCCTGTCGGCCCGGCTGCGCCGCCTGTTGCATCGCGCCGTCAATCTCTTCGCCGATGCCGGGCATGCCGAAGGGCAAACGGGCAGGCGAGCATTGCGCTCACTTGACGCCCGATCTGCGCTGCGCGTTGTTCGGCCGCCCGGAGCGGCCACGGGTCTGCGCGAGCCTCAAGCCGCAGCCCGAGATGTGCGGCCCTTCCCGGACCCACGCGCTGCGGTGGCTGGAAGCCTTGGAAGCGGCCACCAGCCCCGCTTGAGGGAACTCAGCGGCCGACCACCTTGCGGGCCGCGTCCTTCAGGTCTCCGACCGCGCCCTGCGCCTTGCCTTCGCCCTGGAGCGCGGCGCCCTTGGCGGCTTGCCGATCATTGCCGACCGCCTTGCCGGTCTCGCGCTGCACTTTGCCGGCGGCGTCTTTCACGGCACCCTTGATCTGGTCTTTGTTCATGTTCGTCTCCATTGCATGCGTGCGACCGCGGCGCAGTCGACATCAAGAGGCCTGCAACGCCCGTGCCTGCCAGGCGCGGGCTATGCTCAGTGACGTACGCATTGCCGCATCGAGCGAGGAGAAAAGCCGTTGAGCCGCTATTCGCATCGCGTGGGCGCGACGCAGTGGAGTTTCCTCGACCTGCGGACGCTCCTCGCGCGCGCCACGCCGTCGCGCTCCGGTGACCAGCTCGCGGGCGTCGCGGCGCAAAGCGCCGAGGAGCGCGTGGCCGCGCAGATGGCGCTCGCTGATCTGCCGTTGCGCGCCTTCCTTTCCGACGCGGTGGTGCCTTACGAAGACGACGAGATCACCCGCCTGATCATCGACACGCACGACGCCACGGCATTCGCGCCCGTCGCGCACCTCACGGTGGGCGGCTTTCGCGATTGGCTGCTGTCGGACGCCGCCGACGACGCGACGCTGGCTGCGCTCTCTCCGGGACTGACGCCCGAGATGGCCGCCGCCGTGGCCAAGATCATGCGGGTGCAGGACCTGGTGCTGGTGGCCGCCAAGCGGCGTGTGGTGACCCGCTTTCGCGGCACATTGGGCTTGCCGGGCCGGCTCTCGACGCGCCTGCAGCCCAACCACCCGACCGACGACGCGGCGGGCATCGCTGCCAGCCTGCTCGACGGTCTCATGCACGGCAGCGGCGATGCGGTGATCGGCATCAACCCGGCCACGGACAGCGTGGCGCAGGTGACGCGGTTGCTGCGCATGCTGGACGACGTGATCCGCGAATACGACATCCCGACGCAGTCTTGCGTCCTGACGCATGTGACCAACACCATGCAGGCGATCGAACTGGGGGCACCGGTGGACCTGGTCTTCCAGTCGATCGGCGGCACCGAGGCCACCAATCGCGCCTTCGGCATCGACCTCGCGCTGCTGCGCGAAGCGCGAGCAGCGGCCTTGTCGCTCGGGCGCGGCACGCTGGGCGAAGACCTCATGTACTTCGAGACCGGCCAAGGCAGCGCGCTGTCGGCCGGCGCCCATCACGGCGTCGACCAGCAGACCTGCGAGGCCCGCGCCTACGCGGTGGCCCGCGCGTTCTCCCCGCTGCTGGTGAACACGGTGGTGGGATTCATCGGGCCGGAATACCTGTTCGACGGCAAGCAGATCCAGCGTGCCGGGCTGGAGGACCACTTCTGCGGCAAGCTGCTCGGCCTGCCGATGGGCTGCGACGTCTGCTACACCAACCACGCCGAGGCCGACCAGGACGATTGCGACACGCTGCTGACGATGCTCGGCGCGGCAGGGGTGAACTTCGTGATGGGCGTGCCCGGGGCGGACGACATCATGCTCAACTACCAGAGCACGTCCTTCCACGACGCGCTGTACGCCCGCCAGGTGCTGGGCCTGCGGTGCGCTCCGGAGTTCGAGGATTGGCTGTTGCGGGTGGGGGTGTTGCAGTCGGCGCATCCGCCGCGGCTGGCCGACGCCGTGCCGCAGCCGTTCCGGCGTGCGCTGCGCGGGCCGGATGCGGCCGATGCGAGCGCGGCATGAGCGCCGACGATCCCTGGAGCGCGCTGCGACGCTTCACTGCGGCCCGCATCGCGCTGGGCCGCACGGGCGTGAGCATCCCGACCCGGGCGCACCTGGCGTTCCAGTTGGCGCATGCACAGGCGCGCGATGCGGTGCATGCCGCGTTCGATCCGCAAGCGTTGGGCGACGCGTTGCGCGCGGCCGCCGCCCCGGCGTGGCCCCAGGCGGCGGTGCTGGTGCTGGACAGCGCGGCGCCGGACCGTGCGACCTATCTGCGGCGACCGGACCTGGGTCGGCGCTTGTCGGACGAGGCACGGTCGGCGCTGGAGAGCCGGCGTGTGCCGCCCGAGCGCGGGCCGACAGGCACCCCCGCGCCGGACCTCGCGATCGTGGTCGCCGACGGCTTGTCGGCACGCGCGGTGCAGGCGCATGCCGCGCCGCTGGTCGGCATGCTGGCCGAGCGGCTCGCGGACCTCGGCTGGCAACCGGCACCACTGGTCGTCATCCGGCAGGGCAGGGTCGCGGTGGGCGACGAAGTCGGCGCCGCCTTGGGGGCACGCGCGGTGCTGGTGCTGCTGGGCGAGCGGCCCGGGCTGTCGTCCCCCGACAGCCTGGGGGCGTACCTGAGCTGGGCGCCCCGGGTCGGGCTGAGCGACGCGCAGCGAAACTGCGTGTCGAACATCCGGCCCGACGGCTTGCCGATCGAAGCCGCCGCGGCGCGGCTGACGTGGCTGCTGCAGGCCGCGCGGGCGCGTGGCCTGACCGGGGTCGGGCTGAAGGACGAGAGCGGCGAGGCGCTGCCTGCGCCGGCTGTCGCGCCGCCGCTGGTGGCGGCTCCGTCGGACCCATGCTGATCGTCTTGGGTGGGCTGCCCGGTGTGGGCAAGACCACGATCGCGCGGGCGCTCGCTCGGCGCCGAGGCGCCGCGCATCTTCGCATCGACTCCATCGAACAGGCCATCATCGCTCCCGGCATGCCGGCGGCCGACATGGGGCCGATGGGCTACGGCGTCGCGTGCGCGGTCGCCCGCGACATCCTCTCCGCTGGGTTGGAGGTGGTCGCCGATTGCGTGAATCCGATCGACGCGGCGCGACAGCCGTGGCGTCGGATCGCGGTCGAATGCGCCGTCCCGATCATCGAGATCCGCGTGGTCTGCTCGGACGTCGTCGAGCACCGTCGCCGCGTCGAGGCGCGACAGCCGGATCTCGTCGGCCACGTGTTGCCGCGGTGGGAGGATGTTCTCTCGCGCCGGATCGATCCGTGGCCACAAGCCCATGTCCTGGACGCTGCGTCCGTCGCACCAGACCAGGCGGTGCGGACGATCGAAGCATGGCTGCCGCCGGACGCGCACCGTTCGCGCGCCGGAACCCAGGGACTGTCCGCAGCCGATTGAACGGTTCGGTGCGTCACACGGGACCCGGCGTCGATGGTCCGGTTCACTCTGTTGACCGTGCGGCGGCCCGCGGCGCCGCGCGCCGGAGCACCTTCCAGATCCCGGTGGCCGCCGCCACCGGCCGCCCCTGGGTGGTCAGCGTGCCGCGCAGGAAGATCAGGGAGCTGGTGCGGTGGACCACTTCCGGCTGCAGTTCCACCAAATCGCCGATGCGCGTCGCGGCCACGAACTGCATCTCGAATTGCACGGTGACGCACGGCGTCCCATCGACCAGCGACCATGCGCGCAGCCCCAGCACCCGGTCGGCGAAGGTCATCAGCATGCCGCCCTGGACGACGCCGATCAGGTTGGCGTGCTCGGGGCGCGCCACGAAACCGTAGCGTGGGCCGTCATCGCCGGGGCGCTGCCAGAAGGGCCCCACCAAGTCGATGAAGCCGGCTTGGTCGGGGCAGGGCGCCCAATCGGCGTCGATGAGCTCGGAAGGGGTCATGCCGGCGCGGCGGTCGAGGGGAAAGGACTCTCCGAGAACCACCGCAGCGCATCGTCCCAAAGGCGCGTGGCCGCAGGCCGGAAGTAGCCCATGTGCCCGATGGTGCCCAGCCCGGCCGTGCGCGGGTCGATGTCCATTCCGCGCCAACCGGTGTTGCGGTACGCGGCCATGAAGGCATCGCGCGAGCGCGGCGGCGCCCAACGGTCGTCCAGCGCGTTGGCCGCGACGATGGGCGTGCGCACTCGCGCGAAGCGCTCCTCGATGCCCGCCATTGCCGGGTCGTCGAAAAAATAGCGCGGATAGCGGCACCAGTGCTTCCACTGGCGATACACGCCCAGCGGCAGGTCTTCGCCCATGCCGAGCAGGCTCCATGCGAGGTAGCCCTTCCAGCGCGTGAGCACCGGGCCGGCCAAGTTCCACATCGCCTGAACGCGCGCGCGCTCCAGCAGTGGCATCCAGCCGTGCCAACCTGCGCCGGTGGCGAAGGTATAGAAGCGCGAAATGCGGTCGTGGTTGGGGAGCAGGCCGAAGGCGTGCCCCCCGAACGAATGGCCGACCATGAAGACGGGTTGCGTCGCGTCGCGCGCCATGAGGTCGACCGCCGCCGCGAGATCCAGCCGCGCCCAATCCAGGTAGTCCATGCGGAAGCCGCACAGCGACGCCGGACGCGACGCGCCGATGCCGCGATAGTCCACCGTCAACGTGTCGAAGCCACGCGACGCCGCATGCTCGGCGAAGCGCCGGTAGAAGCGCTGCGGCACGCCCGTGGCGCCGGCCACCATCAGCCGGCCGCATGTGGCGCCCGCGGGCGCGTAGCGCGATGCGGCCAGGCGGTACCCGTCGGCGGCCCGCAGTTCGATGGGTTCGGGCGTCATGGTCGTTCGTTGTCCAGTTCGGACCGCAACAGCCGCACCAGCGCATGCGCCGTGTCCGTCATCGGTCGGGTATCGCCTGCCACGCGCGCTTGCATCAGCGCGCCTTCATAAGCGGCCACCACCAGTGCGGCCACCGGCTGGGCGCGTGCGGGCGGAAGCCCTGCCACAGAAAGCACGGCGGCCAGCCGCCCACGGACGGTGGCGAAAGCCTGGGCCAGCGCGCTCCGGATCTCGACGTCCTCGGCGGTGGTCTCCAGCGCCACGGTCGCCAGCGGGCAGCCCTGCTCGAAGCCGCTGCGCTCGAGTCGCGCGGCCGCATCCGCCAGCCAGGTCCGCAACGCGTCGGCAGGATCGGACGCGGCGGCTGCCAGGCGATCCAGCGCGGCGCCCAGGCGCGCCACGGTGGCATGGATGGCGGCCACGGCCAGTTCGCTCTTGCCGCCCGGGAAGTGGTGGTAGAGCACGCCCTTGGGCGCGCCCGCGCGGGCGAGCACCTCGGCGACGCCGACACCGTGCAGGCCGCGCCGCTGCAGCGCGTCGGCCATCGCGGCGATGAGGCGTTCACGCGTGCCGGACGGACCGGGCGGGCTGGGTGCGGACGGCACGCCAGGCTCGATGAGGTGGCCCTCGCCAACGCCTGCCAGCGCAGGCTGGGAGGATCCTGAACGTCTCGTGCTCATGCCAGGATTCTCTAGACCGGTCGGTCTAGTGTCAAGCGGCTTCCGCGAGCACCCAGTCTGGCAGTTGGTCGAACCAGGGACGCGCTCGCTCCAATTGCGTGGCGAGTTGCAGCAGCATCGCTTCCTGGCCAGGCCGCCCCACGAAGTGCACGCCCAGCGGCAGCCCATCGGCGCACCAATGCAGCGGCACGCTCATGGCCGGCGTGCCGGTCAGGTTGGCCAACTGCGTGAAGGGCACGTAGCGCAGGTTGTCATTGGCGATCGTCTCGATCGTCGAGTCCAGCCATCCCAGGCGTGCCATCGCGCCCAGCAGCCCCGTGCCGAGCAGGAAGGACAGCGCCGCACGCTGCACGGGGGGCGGGTCGCCCACACCATGGCGGATCGGCGGGTGGGCCAGGGTGGGCGTCAGCAACACGTCGTGGTCGGCGTGGAATTCGGCCAAGGCGCGCGAAAACCCGTTCCAGTGCGAAAGCTGCAGCGTCAGCCGACCGGCCGAAACCGCTTCCCCCAGACGCGCCAGCACGCGGGTCAACAACTCGAAATCGGCGTCGCGCACGCCTTCCGAGCGCGCGTTCCGCACCGCGGCCGCGACCTGCCCGAAATACACGTGCAGATAGCTTTGCGCCAGTCGGGCGCCGTCGATGTCCGGCGCCGCTTCCACCACGTCGTGCCCCAGGCCTGCCAGCAGCGTGGCCGCATCGCGCACGGCCGCGACGGCCTCGGGATGCACGACCGTGCCGATCGGCGAAACCGTGGTGAAGCCGATGCGCAGCCGGGGAGGCGCACGCTTTGCCAGCGTCTCGAAAGAGGCCTCTGGGGGCGCGACCACGAACGGATCGCCCGGTTCCGCACCGGCCAGCACGTCGAGGGCGCGTGCGGAATCGCGCACGCTGCGGGAGACGACACCGTCGCTGGACGCGCCGAACCAGACCTCGCCGATCGCCGGGCCGACCGACACGCGGCCTCGTGACGGCCGAAGCCCGAAGAGGCCGCAACAGGCGGCGGGAATCCGGATCGAACCGCCGCCGTCGCTCCCGGCCGCCATCGGGGCGATGCCGGCAGCGACTGCGGCCGCCGCCCCGCCGCTCGACCCACCCGGTACGTGCGCGAGGTTCCACGGATTGCTGGTGCGCCCGAAGGCGACCGGGTCGGTCACGCCCTTCAACGCGAGCTCCGGCAGGTTCGTCTTGCCGAAGACCACCAGGCCCGCGTCCAGGAACCGGCGCGTGATGGCCGAATGCCGCGCGGGCGCCGCGCGGCGGGGGGCCCGCGACAGGGCGCGGCTGCCCAGGCTGGTGGGCACGCCGGCGTAGTCCTGCACCGCGTCCTTCAGCAGGAAGGGAACGCCGCCGAAGGGCGCGCCGGCCAGGGAGGAGGGCACGGCGAGCTGCGCGCGCGCCTCGGCTTCCATGAGGCGACACACGGCGTTGACCCGCGCGTGGACGCGGGCGTTGCGGGCCAGCGCCACGTCCAGCAGCACGTGCGGCGTCGTTTCTCCGGCGGCGACGGCCGCTGCCAGCGCCGTCGCGTCGTGCTGCAGGTAGGTGCGGAAGTCCACGGGTCGTGTCCGAGGGGAACGCGACCCGCAGGGTACGACGGCGTCGACGCGCCGTGCGTCTTCAGGGCGTCGGGCGCCGGATCTCCGTGTCCATCCAGGTGGCCCGCTGCGTCAGCCAGTTCTTGAGGTAGTTCACTTCGCCGGCGTAGGTGGGCAGCGCGACGTAGTTCGGCCAGATGTCGACGCCCAGCACCGGCCAGCGCACGAAGTTGCGGCGCTGCGCGTCGTCCAGGTTGCTGGCCGAGCGGTCGATGTAGGACTGCAGCTCGCCCATGCGGCCGTTCAGGTATTGCCAGCGCGCGACCAGGTGCTGCTGGAACGCCGGGTCGGTGAGCGCGCGCCGCACGTACACGCTCCTGTTGCGCACCCACCAGCCCTGGGTCCGCCAGTTGTCGCTGTAGTCGACGTTGCCGGCGGCGATGTCGAAGTCCCAGGCCGGCCCGAACTGCACCTTGCCGGTGCCGCGCCGGTGCACATACGTGCTGGAGAAGAAGGCGTCCTGGTTGCGCATCAGCTCGTTGATCAGATAGAGATCGACGAGCGACTCGACGTCCATGATCGTCGCGTAGCCTTCGACCGGGTCCCTGTAGTTCGCGCCCATCAGCGCCTGCTCCATGCGCTCGATGTGGGCCTTGTACGCATCGCGCAGGGCGGGCGTGGCGTCGTTCTTGACGGTGTAGGGGATGCGTTGCCCGCTGTACCAGTTGAGCACCTCGTCCAGGCGCTCGTCGATCTCCAGGAAGAAGCTGGGGGCGGGATCGGTCGAGCCTTCCGGCGCCCGGCCGATGTCCACGCGGTGCGGCGCCGCTTTCTGGTGCTCGGTGAACTGGTACACGCCGACGTAATCGCCGTTCAGCGTGATCTCCACGAAGCGGCTGCGCGGCGTGTAATCCATGCCCAGCATCTGGCTCATGCAGAACGCCGTCGCGTTGCGCAGCATGGTCTTGTCCGAATGGTTCGCCAGCAGCGCCCAATCGCGGTCCGCCGGCATGCCCAGCACCGAGGCTGCCGTGTTCAGGTTGAGCCGGTAAGGCTTCTTCTCGAGCAGCGTCCAGGTCGAGTTGCCGCGGCCGCGGATCCGGGCAGGCGCCTGGAACTGGGGAATCGACGTGTCGCCGGAATCGATGGTCACTTGCGCCGCGATGTAGCTGTCGCGCGAGGTGACCGGCGCCCGGTTGGCGGTCTCGATCGTGACGCGCGCGATCGGCGTGGTGGCGCAGGTGGTCGCCCGCGTGGCCGAGTGCGTGGTCTCGTTGATGAGCGTGCGCGCGCCCACCGTCTGCAGGAGGCGCCCCGTGCTCGCGTCGACATAGCGTGCGAGGGCCTGCTCGAGCGGCCCAGCCACGACACCCAGCGCGCCAGCCGGATTGGTCGCCGAGCGCGCGGCGGCCGAGGCGGCGCGCAGCGCCGGCAGCGCGGCTTGCTCGATCGCCATCAGTCCGGCGTTCGCGGCAGCGCCGGGGCCGGCCGAAAGGTCGACGTTCGCGGGCAGCTTGGTGGCCGTCTTGATGGCCGCTTCGGCCTGGGCCGCCGTGAGGCCCGGCGTCCGCGCCATCCGCGTCGCCACCAGTGTCGTCATCGCGCCGAGCGCGGTGCCGTCCTTGGCCGGGGCCGCCAGCACGAAGGCGTCCAGCGGGGTGTTCCGTCCCAGGTCGGGCAGGCCGAGCCGTTCGCCTTGCGGCACTTCGGCGACCAGCATTCCGCCGCTGGCCGTCCCGAGGGGCACGGCGAAGGAGAACCGACCGTCCGGGGCGGTGACGCCACTGGGTTCGGTGGCGTCGCAACCGAAGCTGCGGTTGGTGTCGAGGCAGACCTTCACGTTCGCGGCGGCCATGCCCGCGAGGCTGCCGGTCAACCGCTCGGTGGTCGGGGCGGGATTCGACGGGGTCACCGGGACGCCGGGGCCCGGGGCGGGCGCGGGGGCCGGTCCGGGCGTCGGCGCCGGGCCCGGGGCAGGCGCCGGCGCGGCGCCCGCATCGGGCACGCCGCCGATGGCCCCGGCATCGGGCGCGGCCGCGATCGGAGCGCTACCGTCGTCGCCACCGCCTCCGCAGGCGGCCAAGGCAAGGCAACTGGCGATCACCGCGACGCCGAGCGACGTGTGGGCGGCCGTGGACACGGGACGACGATTCAATGACTTCTCCTCGGGCAGAGCCGCCTTCGCGCGGCTGTCGTTCTTGCGCTGGTCGGCACATTATGCGCGACGACCGTGTAAATGGTACGCAAGCCCATTTCCATGGGCGTGCATGCGGCGCAGAGTAGCAAACATCTTGCCCGAAGCTGACAAACCTACGTTGCCCGTGCGGCGCTCCTGAAGGCACGCAGCGCCTCGGCCAGCTGGCCGGCCTGTTCGTCCAGGCTGCGCGCAGCGGCGGCACTCTGCTCGACCAGCGCCGCGTTCTGCTGAGTCATGCCGTCGAGCTGTCCGATGGAATCGTTGACTTGGCGCATCCCGCTGGTCTGTTCGGCAGTGGCCGCCGCGATGCGGCCGATCAACGCACCCACTTCGCCGACACGCCGCACGGCTTCGTCGATGGTGCTGCCGGCTTCCAGGACGATGTCGCCGCCGGCCTCGACGCGGCCGTTGGCTTCGTTGATCAGGGTGCGGATCTCGCGCGCAGCCTCCGAGGAGCGCTGCGCGAGCGAGCGGACTTCGCTGGCCACCACGGCGAAACCGCGGCCGGCCTCGCCGGCGCGCGCCGCCTCGACCGCGGCGTTCAAGGCCAGGATGTTGGTCTGGAAGGCGATGCCGTCGATGGTGCCGATGATCTCGGTCATGCGGCGCGTCGCGGTGCTGATCTCCTGCATCGTGCCGATCACCCTGCGAACCGCCGCACCGCCGCCGTCGGCGGCCTTGGACGCGGAGGCGGCCAGCGCATCGGCCTCGCGTGCGGACTCCGCGTTGCTGGCGACGTGCTCGGCGAACTGCTCCACCGCGGCCGCCGTTTCCTGCAGGCTGCTGGCCTGTTGCTCGGTGCGAGAGGACAAGTCCTCGTTGCCGCGCGCGATCTCGCTGGCCGCCGTCTCTACGGTGCCCATCCCGTCGCGCACCCGGCCCACCAATGTGCGCAGCGCGTCGCGCATGCGCAGCAGCGAGTGTGTCGTGCGGGCGGCCTCGTCATTGCCGCGCGGCTCGATGTCGGCATCCAGGTCGCCCGCAGCGATGGCGTCCGCGAAGCGCTCGGCGGCGGCGAAGGGTTGCACGATCGAGCGCGACAGCAGCGCCGCGGCGGCGATGCCGCAAAGAAGGCCTAGCACGCCCGCCACGCTGCCCATGGCCAGCAGCCCGACGATGCGGGCGTCCATGTCGCGGCCGGCTCGCGAGGCGCGCTCCCGCTCGAACGCGACCAGCGCCTCGGCCGCGTCGCCGTAACGGGCCGTCATCGGGACGAATTGGTCACGCGCCAGCGCCAACGCCCGCCCGGAGTCGCCGCCTTCACGCGCCTTGCGGATCTCCTCGCGCAGCGCCAGCCAGTCGGTGCGCACGGTGCCGATGGCGTCGAGCAGCGCGCGGGCCTTCGGATCGCGTTCGAGTTCCTCCATGCGCTTTTGCACCTTCGACGTGTCGGCCGTCACGGCGGCCATGGTGTCCTTGAAGTGCGCGAGCAGCTCGTCATCGCGGGACAGCGCCACGGCGAGCCAGCGCGCCCCGTTGGACTGGATGTTCTGGCTCCACCGCTGCGCCAGCAGCAGCCGTTCGGCTTGCGGGCCGGCCAACTCCTGGGACTGGCCGCGCAGGGCCCAGACCTGCCACGCGACGACGGCTGCGCCGCCCAGGCACAGGGTGAGGATCACCGCGATGGACAGCGCGATGCGGCGGCCGATCCGCAAGTTCGACAACATGAAGGCGACTCCGATGGGGCGATGGGAATGGAAGGGGTCCCGCCAGTCTGCCGACCGGAAGCGCGGGGCGATCCCTGGAGATGCGGGGCGGGGGCCGAGTTGATCCGCTCGCCGCGCGATAATCCCGGACATGATTCCCAACGCCTTGACCATCGCCGGCATCGATCCGTCCGGCGGCGCCGGCATCTATGCCGACCTGAAATCCTTTTCCGCGCTCGGTGCCTACGGCACGGGCGTGGTGGCGGCCCTCACCGCGCAGAACACCCGAGAGGTGACCGGCGTCCAAGGCGTGCCGCCAGCCTTCGTGCGGCTGCAGTTGGACACGCTGTTCGCCGACGTGCGGATCGACACGGCCAAGATCGGCATGCTGGGCACCGCGGCCATCGCCCAGGCCGTCGCCGAGTCGTTGGCGTCGAGACGCGCCGCCCGCGAGCTGCCGCACCTGGTGGTCGACCCGGTGATGGTCGCCAAGAGCGGCGACGCGCTGCTGTCGAGGGATGCGACGGCCACGTTGCGGGAGGCGGTGCTGCCGCTGGCCACCATGATGACGCCCAACCTGCCGGAGGCCGGGGTGCTGCTCGAGCGGCGCGCCCCCGAGTCGCTTCGCGAGATGCACCAGGCCGCCGAGCGGCTGCGCAGGCAGTTGTCCGACAAGGGACGGCATTGGGTGCTGTTGAAAGGCGGCCACCTGCCGGGCGATCCGATCGACCTGCTCCACGATGGCGACGTGATGATCGAGCTGCCGTCCGCGCGCATCGAGACCCGCAACACCCACGGCACGGGGTGCTCGCTGTCGGCCGCGGTGGCGGCCTTGCTGCCGCAGCGCAGCGACCCGGTCCAGGCGGTGCGCGATGCCAAGGCGTGGCTCACCGAGGCGATCCGTCGCTCGGGCGACCTGTCGGTCGGGCAGGGCCACGGCCCGGTGCACCACTTCCACGCGCTCTGGACGCCCGAAGGCCGCTGAGGGCCGCAATACCGCGCAGGACCGCAAGACCGCCCAGGGGCTGGAACACCCCGGGATCAGGCGCCGGCCACGCGCAGCGCCAGCAGCAGCTGATTGCGCAGTGCCGCGAGCAGCGCGACGTCATCGGCGTCGGTCAGGCCGTCCAGGCATGAGCGATCACCGTAGAGGAAGCCCAGCGTGACGCCTTGATCGCGCATCGGCAGCAGCACGAAGCTGTCCGCCCCGGGCAACGCGTCACCGAAGCCGGGCGGCAAGGCGGCGCGGATCTTGGGCGAGTTGGCATCGCCGATGTTGAGCGCCACGTCGCGCGTCAGCGCGGCATTGAGGATGTCGCGCCCGCCCGGGGCGAGCCGCCAACGCGACAATGCGGGCGACAGGCGTTCGCCGCGAACGGCGCTGACGCGGAACGCGCCGCCGCGCGGCTCGCGAAGCGCCACCAGCGTCCTGGCGAAGCCCATCGCCGCGTGCATGTTCTCCACGGCCTGCGCGAGCAGCACGTCCCGCGAGGCCCCCTGCAGCGCCGCTTCGGTCAACCCCGACGCGGCCTGCGACAAGAGCGCGCGGTAGTCGGCTGGGCGGCCGACCGCATCGCATTCCGGGGCGGCCGCCACCGGGCGTGCCTGGCGCGCCTGGCGCGCCGCGTCCTGGCGCACGCTCTCCAGCACGCACTGGCCTTCCGCGGCCAAGGCGTCCGGTACGCCCAACGCATCGGCGAGTTGCGCGTAACGCTGCTGGGCCGCGAGCATCGCGCCGTCGGCGGCGCGTGCTGCCGCGGCGCCCGCCAGCGCCGCCAGCCCGGCTCGGGCCGCTTGGCACGCCCGGGGGCCGCCCAGCAAGCCATCGTGCATCGCCGCCTCGACGGTCTCGCCCGCGATCGCAGCGACCGCTTCGGCGCCGGTGCAACGGGTGCGCGGGCGCGCGACCGCTGCACCGAAGCGTTCCGGCAGGCCCCACGCGCGCACGGCCATCTGCGCGATCTCGGCGAAGTCGCGACCGATCATGCGCCGTGCGACCTGGGCATCGGGCAGGCCGGCCGCGGCGGCTTCGGCCCGGATCGCCAGGTAGGCCTGTGGTGCCCAAGCCGCCACCGCCAGGCGGCCGGTCGAGCGCAGCAGCGCGAGGATCGAGGCGGGCTCTCGCGGCTCGCCGCACGCGTCGGCCAGCTCGCGGGCGGCGCACGATGCCGCCACCGCCAGCGACAGTTCCAGGCGCACCAGTTCCCGATGCTCGGGTGCGGCGATCCGGTCGACGATGGCCAAGGACAACGCGATGGTGCGCAGCGCGTCCAGCCCGAGCAGCCGCACCGCCTGGGTCACGGTGCGCACGCCGCCCTCGACGCCCATCGCGGCGGCGTTGGCCACCCGCAGCACCCGTTCGGTGAGCACGGGGTCGTCCAGCACGGCGCCGGCCACGTCGTGCACGGCATGCGCGTCGTCGTCGGCCAGGCGCAAGGTCGCCCGCACCGCGCCGGGCGAGGCCGGCAGGCCTTCCTCGCCATGCAGGCCCGCGCGGATCGCGGCCAACGCGGCGGTGTCAGGAACGCCTTGGAGGGCTTGACTCATGCGTTGGTCGCACCGATATGGGACGGGTAAAGGGAGCCGATGATCCTTCGCGATGCGGAGGGTCGGTCGGTCGAGCAGGGCGGACGCGCTGCCGCAGTTCGCGCGATGCAGGAGATGCAGTGGACGAGCGCGGGGCGTTCCGGTCGACGGCAACACGGGTCGAGCGAGATATCGAGAGCACGGGCGTGGGCGCCAACGGCCCGGGCCGGCGGCTGGTGCGGGTCGCGATGGCGGCATGGGCGGCGGTGCTGGCCGGGTGCGCGTCGACCGGACCCTACGGCATCGCGTCGACGCCCGTGCGCCCGGCCGACGTGCTGGTCTACCCCGGCGTGGGCGGCACACCGCTCTATGGCGCCGTGCCCTACGGCCCGCAGGTGGTCGTGCCGCCTCCCGTGCTGTTGCCACCGCCCGTTTATGCGGCGCCGCGGCCCTGGTGGGGCGCGCCCGGTTACGCGTCGCCGTATTACGGCTGGCGCGGCCCGGGGTTCGGCTACGGCGCGCCACCCGCCTACCTCCCGCCCCCGGTGTACGGGCCGCCGCCGCCCCGCAGGCCTCCGGCTGGACCAGCGGCGCCGCTGTATCGGCCGGGTGCGCCTGGCGGGCCTTCGGCGCCGCTCGGGTCGGGGCCACGCGGCTTCGGGCCGCCGCCCGGAGGCTTCGAGGCGCCGGGGTCGGGGCTGCGCGGCTACCGCTGACCGCATGGGCCGGACGCCGGGAAGGCGGGCCGGCCGCCTGGCGAGCCGCGGTTGCGTGGGGACCGGCACGCGGGCATGATCGCGCGTTCGCTTTTCCCCGCACCCGGCGCCTGCGCGCCCCTCCATGCTCGACTCCCTGCAAAACCTGCCCCTTCTCGCCAAGGCGGCGATCCTCGGCGTGGTCGAGGGCCTGACCGAATTCCTGCCGATCTCCAGCACCGGGCACCTGATCCTGGTGGGCAGCCTGTTGGGCTGGCACGACGACAAGGCCAAGCTCTTCGACGTGGCGATCCAGACCGGCGCGATGTGCTCGGTCATCTGGCTGTACCGCGCGCGCATCGCCCGCGTGCTGGCCGGGCTGTTCCACGACCCGGTGGCGCGGCGCTTCGCGATCAACGTCGTGGTGGCCTTCCTGCCGGCCGCGGTGCTGGGCGTGATCTTCGGCAGCGACATCAAGCGGGTGCTGTTCGCGCCGGTGCCGGTCGCGCTGGCCTTCATCGTCGGCGGCATCGTGATCCTCTGGGTGGAGCGTCGCCAGCGCACGCGGCCGCGCGCCGCGCGTGTCGACGACGTCGATGCCATGACCTGGCTGGACGCGGCCAAGGTGGGCGTCGCGCAGGCCTTCGCGCTGCTGCCCGGCATGAGCCGGTCGGGCGCGACCATCATCGGCGGGATGCTCTTCGGCCTGTCGCGCCGCACCGCCACTGAGTTCTCGTTCTTCCTGGCCATCCCGACGCTGGTGGGGGCCGGGCTCTACGACACCTACAAGTACCGGGCGTTGCTGTCCACGGACGACATCCCGCTCTTCGGTGTCGGCCTGGTCACCGCGTTCCTGAGCGCGACCGTCTGCATCAAGTGGCTGATCCGTTGGGTGGCGACCCACGACTTCGTGCCCTTCGCCTGGTACCGCATCGTCTTCGGCCTGATCGTGCTGGGCACGGCTTGGAGCGGCCTCGTGCAGTGGAGCGCCTAGGGCGGCCGATGCGAACGGCCGAGTCCGGCGCACCGCAGCGACCTGTAACATTGACGGATGAGCGATAGCAGCCCCGCCGCGGCCCGCCAGGCCCTCAAGCGGGTCTTCGGCTACGACACCTTCCGCACCCCCCAGGACGAGATCGTCTCCCACGTGATCGGGGGCGGCGATGCGCTCGTGCTCATGCCCACCGGGGGCGGCAAGTCGCTGTGCTACCAGATCCCTTCGCTGGTGCGCGAAGGTTGCGGCATCGTCGTCAGCCCCCTGATCGCCTTGATGAAGGACCAAGTCGACGCGCTGCTGGAAGTCGGGGTGCGCGCCGCCTTCCTCAACTCCACGCTGGACGGGCGCGAGGCCTGGACCGTGGAGCGGCGTCTGCGCGAAGGCGACCTGGATCTCCTCTACGTGGCGCCCGAGCGCCTGGTCACCGACCGCTTCCTCACCTTGCTGGACGAGTCGCGCATCGCGCTCTTCGCGATCGACGAGGCGCATTGCGTGTCGCAGTGGGGTCACGACTTCAGGCCGGAATACCTGCAGCTTTCCGTGCTGCCGCAGCGCTATCCGCACGTCCCGCGCATGGCGCTGACCGCCACGGCGGACGCGCTCACGCGCCGCGAGATCCACGAGCGCTTGGCGCTGCAGGACGCGCGCGAGTTCGTCTCCAGCTTCGACCGGCCGAACATCCGCTACGAGATCGTCGAGAAGGACAACCCCCGCAAGCAGCTGCTGGCCTTCGTGCGGCGCCACGAGGGCGAAGCCGGCATCGTGTATTGCGGCTCGCGGCGCAAGGTGGACGAGACCGCCGCATGGCTGGCCGGCGAGGGCATGGACGCCTTGCCCTACCACGCCGGCATGAGCACCGACGACCGCAACCGCCACCAGGGCCGGTTCCTGCGCGACGAGGCCGTCGTGATGGTGGCGACCATCGCCTTCGGCATGGGCATCGACAAGCCCGACGTGAGGTTCGTCGCGCACCTGGACATGCCCAAGAGCGTGGAGGGCTACTACCAGGAGACCGGCCGCGCCGGCCGCGACGGGCTTCCGTCCGAAGCGTGGATGGCCTATGGGCTGCAGGACGTCGTGCAGCAGCGCAAGATGATCGACCAGTCCGAAGGCGGCGACGCCTATCGGCGCGTGTCGATCGCAAAGCTGGACGCGATGGTGGCGCTCTGCGAGGCGCCCGATTGCCGTCGCGTGCACCTGCTGGCGTACTTCGGCGAGTCCAGCCGACCCTGCGGCAATTGCGACAACTGCATCGCGCCGCCGCAGCGGCTGGACGTGACCGAGGCGGCGAGGAAGCTCCTGTCCTGCGTCTACCGCATCCGGCAGGCCTCCGGCACCAGCTTCGGCGGGCAGTACATCCTGGACGTGCTGCGGGGCGTGGATCAGGAGCGCATCCGCGGCAACGGCCACGATCGGCTGTCCACCTTCGGCATCGGCCGCGACCTGGACGAGCGCATCTGGCGCGCGGTGCTGCGCCAGTTGGTGGCCACCGGCGCCATCGAGGTCGATCACGAGCGCTACGGCGTGCTGGGCCTGACCGACGCCAGCAAGGCGGTGCTGCGCGGCGAGCAGCCGGTGGTGATCGCCCGGCGCGCGGCGCGCGCGGAGGACGCCGGCAAACGTGCGCGGGGGCGCAGCGCGGCCGACCGCCCGGCGCCGTCGGCCGCGGGCGCGCTGCTGGACGACACCGGGCGCACGGTCTTCGACCGGCTGAGAGCCTGGCGGCGGGATGCGGCCAAGGAGCACGGCGTGCCGCCCTACGTCATCTTCCACGACGCCACGCTGGCGGCGATCGCGGAGCGCCGGCCCGGGTCCCTGGACGAGCTCCGCTTCGTGCCGGGCGTGGGCGAGCGCAAGCTGGAGGCCTACGGCGACGCGGTGCTGGAGCAGATCGAACAGGCGCTGGCGGCGGGTTGAGGCGCGCCGCGCGGTGCCAACCGATCACCTGAAGACATCGACGAAACAGGAGACTGAACAATGGAACACCGACCGAAGGTCGCGATCGTCACGGGCGCCGGCACCGGCGTCGGCAAGGCCGCCGCGCGTGCATTGGCGCAAGCCGGTTGGAGCGTGGTGCTGGCCGGGCGGCGCGAGGCGCCGCTGCAAGCCGCGGTGCGGGACATCGCCGACAACACGGGCGGCGGCGCCGCGGCGCTGCTGGCGGTGCCGACCGACGTGGGCGACCCGGCGGCCGTGCGCACGCTGTTCGACCGCGCGGTGGCGGCGTTCGGGCGCGTCGACTTCCTCTTCAACAACGCCGGGATGGGTGCGCCGGCCGTTCCGATCGAGGAACTTTCGTTCGAGCAATGGAACGCCGTGGTCTCGGCCAACCTGACCGGCGCGTTCCTGTGCACGCAGCAAGCCTTCCGCGTGATGAAGGCGCAAAGCCCGCGCGGCGGGCGCATCGTCAACAACGGGTCGATCTCGGCGCATTCGCCGCGGCCGATGACCGCGCCCTACACCGCCACCAAGCACGCGATCACCGGGCTCACCAAGTCCACCGCGCTGGATGGGCGGGCGTGGGACATCGCGTGCGGGCAGATCGACATCGGCAATGCCGCCACCGAAATGACCGACCGCATGGCGGCCGGCATCTTGCAGCCCGACGGGTCCACGCGCATCGAGCCCCGCATGGAGGTCGACCATGTCGGCCAGGCGGTGCTGCAGATGGCCAGCCTGCCGTTGGAATCCAACGTGCTCTTCATGACCATCATGGCCACGAAGATGCCCTTCGTGGGGCGTGCCTAGGGCATCAGGCGGCCAGCCGCACCATCGGCATCGGAACGCCCAGGCGCTGCGCCTCGCGCTGTGCCCAGGGCGGCAGCTGCTTGCCGGAACGCGCATGCGCGCTCGCCAGGTCGGCCAGTCGCATCATCCGGGCCTCGTCGAGGATGAAGCCCCAATCGTGCGGCGGGGCATCGCCCGCGGCGCGGAGGGCATCGAAGTCGGCAGTGTTCATTCGTCTTGTCCGTCCAGGTTCATTCAACGTGTGCATGCCCTGTAGGTCGGGGCATCCACCGTGCCCATCAAGAGCGCGTCCGTCGCGCTCATCCAACGCCCGAGGACACGATGCGTCGATCGCGTCCCTCGTTCTTGGCCCGCGCCAAGGCTTCGGCGCAGCGTGCAGCGAAGAGATCGGCCGGTTCGCCTTCGGCACGAAGCGCGATGCCGATGGACGCGGTGATGCTGCCCACCGGTTCGACGAAGCCCTTGCGGCGGATCTGGATGCGCGCCATCCGTTCGATCCAGCGGTCCGCCAGGCGCGTGGCCTCGGCCAGCGACGTGTCCGGCAGCAGGAGCGCGAAACCGTTGCCGCTCCAGCGCGCCGCCAGCGCGGATAGCGGCACCGACTGCTGCAGGAGCTGGCCCACCGCCACGATGACCCGGTCGCCGAAGAGGTGCCCGTAGCTCTCGTTGAGCCGCGCGAAGCGGTCGATGTCCAGGATCGCCATGCAGGGCGTCCCCTCGGCTTGCGCCAATGCCCGCTCGAGCGCGACGCGGCTGGCCAGGCCGGTGAGCACGTCGACCAGCATCGGCTCGCCGCTGCGCTCCAGCTCGGCGCGCAGCTCGACGATGCGCTGCCGGCTCTGCTCCAGGCGGCCCTCGATGGCGCCGACCGCGGTCTCCATGCGCTGCGCTTCCAATTGCACCTTGGCCAGCAAGGCTTCGACGCCCGACACGCCGTGCGCATCGTCCAGCGCCATGCGGGAGCGGTGGATGCCGTCGCGGAAGGCGCGGGTGCGGTCGCCCGCCTCGCGCGCGGTGTCGGCGATCTCGACGGCGGCGCGCTCGATGCCGCCGCGGGCCAGCTCGATCGACGCGGTGTCGCTGTCGGCCACGTGCGCCAGGTACAACTCGCGCACCGCGGCGTCGTCCAGCGGCTCGGTGCGTGCGTCGATGGCGCGGTTCAGCTCGGCGTTTCCGCCCGAGGCGTACTCGTACCAGACCGCGTAGGTGAGCGGATGGAACGCCGCGGGATGACGGGTCATCCGCGCGATCGCCAGCCGAAGGATCTCGGCACTGCGCTCGATGGGTTCTGGATAGTGCATGGCCTGTCCATTATCGGCAGCGCCATGCGAGACCCCTCCACGCGCGGGCCCCACCGGGCGTTCGCGCGGTCCCGCTCGTCGGCAGGCCGCCCGTGCAGCCCGTCCCGGGCCGCGATCAGCGATTCGGGGCGGCCCGTTGGCGCGTCAGCGGACGGTCGTGCCGCCCGCGGCCGCCGGATAAGCGGACATGTCGCCGGGGCCGCGAACCGCTGCCGCCGCGCCCGCTGCCGACAGGTCGCCCGCGCCCGTGCCCGACGCGCTGGCGCCCGAGCCGAACCAGCCGCCCCCGCCGCCACCGAACCAGGATCCGCGCCCGCCGCTCGCGCACCCGCCCAGGCCGATCGTGATCGCCAGGGCCGTCGCCACCATCGCCGTCTTCTTCATCGCACGCCTCCCGAAACGCAAGGAACGCACCCCCGCGCGGCCGAACTGGCCGTGGGTGAATGCAAGGGTTTCGTAGCAAAGCGCGTGCACCGGTCCTGATCCGCCGGCATGCATCCTTCCGACCGGATCAGGTGCGCGTGAAGAGCAGGTCCCAGACGCCGTGGCCCAGCCGTACGCCCCGTTGTTCGAACTTCGTGGGCGGGCGCCAAGCCGGCCGGGGCGCGAAGCCGGTGCTTTCCTCGGCGGTGGCGGCCAGCCGCACCGGGCCGGCGGTATTGGCCAACAGGGGCTCGGCGCACAGCACCTCGAGCATCTGCAGCGCGTAGGGCGCCCAGTCGGTGGCGCAGTGCAGATAGCCGCCCGGCCGGATGCGCGAAGCCAGCAATGCCACGAAGGCCGGCTGGATCAGCCTGCGCTTGGCGTGACGGGCCTTGTGCCAGGGGTCCGGGAAGTAGACGTGCACGCCATCCAGGCGGTCGCGCGGGATCATGTCCCGCACGACCTCCACCGCGTCATGCTGAATCACCCGCAGGTTGGCGAGCCCGAGGTCTCCGATGCGGCGAAGCAGCGCGCCCACGCCCGCGGTGAAGACCTCCACGCCCAGGAAATCGGTGCAGGGGGTGGCCTGCGCGATGCGCGCGGTGGTCTCGCCCATGCCGCAGCCGATCTCGAGCACCAGCGGGGCGTCGCGGCCGAAGACGGCTTGCGCGTCGACCGGCGCGGCCGCGTAGGGCAGGCCCCAGCGCGGCATGAGGGTGGCGTGGGCCTGCTCTTGCGCCGTGGTGATCTTGCCCTTGCGCAGCGCGAAGCTGCGGATGTGCGTGCGCGCGTTGACGTGCGGCAGCAGCGCGCGGGCCTCCTCGGTGTCGGGAGGCGGCGCGTCGGACACGACGCGCATCAGCTTCGGCCCGAAGCGCCCGACGGCGTACCCGAGCCGGTCGCCGTGCCGATCATGCCGCCGGTGGGCGAGGAGGGTGAGGCCGAGTAGAGCTTGCGCGGCATGCGCCCAGCCAGGTAGGCCTCACGCCCGGCCTGCACCGCCAGGCGCATGGCACGCGCCATGCGGACCGGGTCGCGCGCCGCGGCCACCGCGGTGTTCATCAGCACGCCCGCGCAGCCTAGCTCCATCGCGATGGCCGCGTCGCTGGCCGTGCCGACGCCGGCGTCGACGATCACCGGCACCTGCGCCTTTTCCAGGATCAGCTGCAGGTTCCATGGGTTCAGGATGCCCATGCCGGACCCGATCAGCGAAGCCAGCGGCATCACCGCCACGCATCCCAGCTCTTCGAGGCGCTTGGCCTGGATCGGGTCGTCGCTGCAATAGACCATGACCTCGAAGCCCTCCTTGACCAGCACCTCGGCCGCTTGCAGGGTTTCGGGCATGTTGGGATAGAGCGTGTGCGGGTCGCCGAGCACCTCCAGCTTGACCAGCGTGTGGCCGTCCAGCAGTTCGCGCGCCAAGCGCAGCGTGCGGATGGCGTCGTCGGCGCTGTAGCAGCCGGCCGTGTTGGGCAGGTAGGTGATGCTGGAGGGCGGCAGCGCGTCCAGCAGGCTGGGCGCGCCCGCGTCCTGGCCGATATTGGTGCGGCGGATGGCGACCGTGACGATCTGAGCGCCGCTTTCCACGACGGCCTCGCGGGTCTGGTCGAAATCGCGGTACTTGCCGGTGCCGATGAGCAGGCGGGAAGTGAAGGTGCGGGCGCCGATGCGCAGGGTGTCTTGGTCCATCGGGGAATTCTAGCGGCCGCCTCGCCTGGACGGACGATGCCCCGTGGCGGGGGCTGCGGCACACTGGACAATCCACAGAGAGGAGCGCGCGTCATGCCCGATCCATCCGACCTTCCGCCACGCAAGCCGGAGCGCATCGAGCTGGTCGACGGCAGCCTCACGCGCTTGGGCGATGAGCTGCGCGAGCGCGGCCCCTTCGACCGGCTGGTGCTGGCCGAGGGCGACTCGTGGTTCGACTTGTTCACGCCGCTGCCGCTGCGCGAGGCGAACTTGCTCGAGGCGTTGCGGCTGCCGGGCCGATCGGCGATCGTCGACTGTGCCCGTATCGGCGATACCGCGGCCGCGATCGCTGGGGGGTGGCAGGCGGCCGCCACGGTCGACCTGCTGGACGACACGCCCTTCGACGCGATCCTGCTGAGCGCCGGCGGCAACGACCTCAAGAGCATCTTCGCGGCGCGTCTGGCTAGCGAAGTGATCGAGGCGCGCCGCCACGCGCAGCCGGCCGCGCGGCTGAAGTCGCGCGCCCGCGAGGCGCTCGCCGCGCGCGACCCGATCCACGACGTGGTCGACGCGATCGGCCGCTTCGTCCAGTTGCGCGACGGCAGCCGCCGCAACGCCCGCACGCCGATCGTGCTGCACGGCTACGACGTGTTCCAGCCGCGGCCGGCGCCGCCGCGCGTGATCGGCCTGGCGGGGCCGCGGGACGCTTGGATCTGGCCGATCCTGCGGCGCGCCGGCCTGGACGACACCGAGATGCTCGACGAAGTGCGGCAGGTGCTGGGGACGCTGGACGACGCGTTGCGCCGCGCTGTGGCGGGCTGGCCGGAAGTGCATCTGGTGCGGCAGGTCGGGACCTTGGCGCCGGCACCGGCCGGCAGCAACGGACCAGCCGGCGACTGGGCAGACGAGATCCACCCGTCCGAGCAGGGCTTCCGGAAGCTGGCGGCGCTGTGGAACCCGCTGCTGCAGTCGCTGCTGCGGCGGCCGAGACCGCCGAGCAATTAGCCGCTCGGCTACGCCTCAGCCGCCGCCCACCGCAACGACGATTTCCAGGCGGTCGCCGTCGGCCAGGTGCGTGGTTGCGTGCTGCGAGCGCGGCACGATCTCGCCGTTGCGCTCCACGGCGATGCGCTTGCCGGCGAAGCCGAGGCGCTCCAGGAGTGCGGCGAGGCTGGTCGAGGCGGCGTCGAGCTGGTGCGGTTCGCCGTTGATCAACAGGGTCATCGGGCGAAGATCCGATCAGTAGAGGGCGATGCCAGGAGTCTAGCGTTTTGGGTGTAGATCATCGTGGTGCTGACGTCGCTGTGACCCAGCAGTTCCTGCACCGTGCGGATGTCAACGCCCGACTGCAACAGGTGGGTGGCGAACGAATGCCGCAGCGTGTGGACCGTGACGCGCCGCGTGATGCCGGCGAGTCCGACAGCGGCTTTGCGCTGGCGCTGCACCTGCCGGGGATACAAGTGGCGCCTGCGGAGGACGCCGGAGCGTGGATCGGCCGCGTGCCGGTCGGCGGGAAACACCCAGAACCAGTTCCAACTGGCGCCGGCCCGGGGGAACTTCTTGTCAAGCGCATCGGGCATCGCGACGCCCGCACGGGAGGCGTCGCGGTCGCCCGTCCACAGGTGGTGGGCCGATGACAGCTGCGCGCGCAGGGGTGCTTGAAGCGCGGCCGGCAGCATCACCACCCGGTCCTTTCCGCCTTTACCCTCGCGGACCACGATCGCCTGCCGGTCGAAGTCGACGTCCTTCACGCGTAGCGACAGCCCTTCCATCAAACGCATGCCTGTCCCGTACAGCAGCCGAGCGACCCGTTGAGGCGTGCCACTCATCCGATCCAGCAGCGCCGCGGTTTCGTTGGGCGTGAGGACGGAGGGTATACGCCGGGCGGACCGAGGCCGTTCCAGGCCGTCCAGCCAGGGCAGTTCGAGGCCGAGTACCTCACGGTAGAGAAACAACAGCGCGCATAGCGCCCGCTTGTGCGTGGAGGCCGAAACCTTGCGCTCGACCGCCAGATGCGAAAGGAACGCCTCGACCTCGGGGGCCGCCGGTTCGCGCGGGTGCCTCAAGCCTGCCCATCGGATGAAAAAGCGTATCCAATAGACCTAGGCTGCCTCGGGGCGAAGGCTGCAGTGCAGGTAGCGGATGCGTTCGCGGACCTGGTCGAGGAGGCGTGTGGCGCGAAGGGGTGGGCGGGAACGGGGGCGGAACGAGAGGTCACCCAGGAATCGTGCGGCGCAACGAAGCCGGGGTCCATTCGGCGAAACGGATGAGGTTGCCAGGCCATTGTGCGGCCTGAGTCGAGTTAGGCGGCAGACGGAAGGCTCGGGCCTTGTTTGGCAAGGGTGTCATGCGGAACGCCCTAGCAGGTTCGGTGGCAATGCGCTAAGTTAGGCGACAAGTTTTGCAATCTGAATTGAAGCTAGCTTGCACCGCCGAGTGCAGATCGGCGCTGTGGCCGCCGGGGATGTATCTTGATGGCCAAACAAGCTTGCCGGGTGCGTCATGAGCCAGACTGTCGAACTGATGGAGCGAATCACCGTCAACCCCGCGCAGTGCGGAGGCCGCCCGTGCGTGCGCGGCATGCGCATCCGGGTCAGTGACGTACTGGATTTACTTGCTGCCGGATTAACGCCTGCTGAGATCGTCGAGGAGCTTCCAGACCTCGAGCCGGCGGACGTTTCGGCATGTCTGCGCTTTGCGAGCCGACGTCTCGCGCATCCCGTGCTGGCAGCGTAACGACGCTCGCCCCAGACCGCAGCGCGGGAATTAGATGCTGGTCTGGATCGACGCCCAACTCTCGCCGGCGCTCGCAGCGTGGATGCGGCGCGACTTGGGGATCGACGCGTACGCGGTGCGCGACGTCGGTTTGCGCGACGCCGAGGATCCCCTGATCTTTGCACGGGCGCGCGAAGCGAGTGCCGTGGTGCTTACGAAGGATCGAGACTTTCCGGAGTTGCTGGAGCGTTACGGCCCGCCGCCTCAAGTAGTGTGGGTGACGTGTGGAAACACGTCCAACGCGTTTCTTCGAGCCCTTCTCGCGAGCAAGTGGTCACAGGTTGCCGCGTTGCTCTCAGCGGGTGAGCCGCTTGTTGAGATTGGTGAACGTGCCAGCTAACTTGTCGTTGCAACGGACGCTTGACCCCGCGTCGTCCCGGCTGCCGCCGGGCCATCGCAACGTCAAGCGCCGCTGAACTCAAACGTTAGACGGCACAAATCGCCGCTTTCTTCCCACTCGCACTCATGAATACACGAAGAGCCCTGCTGCTAGTCGCTTCCCACAGCGCTTTCGCTGCATCCGGCTTTGCGGCAGGCATCTATGCGCTTCCGATCCTGATCGCGCCAGCCGCCCCGACCGTCGAGGAATTGAAGGCAGCAACATCTGAAGTTCAGTTCACGGGTACGTTCAAGCGGGACTTGAAAGACAGTGACGCGCTGCATTGGGGTGAAGGCGTCGTGTCCATTGCCCCAAAGGCAGTCTCACTAGCCGGCAGGCTAGCCCCGGGCCCGGACTACAAGCTCTACTTGTCGCCGCAGTTCGTCGAGACCGAGGCAGACTTCATTCGCCTCAAGAGCAGCATGGCGCGTGTGGGCGACGTCAAGACCTTCGAAAATTTCGTCGTTCCAATTCCTGCTGGCATCGAGCCTTCCAAGTACACAGCAGTGGTGGTCTGGTGCGAAACCTTTGCTCAGTTCATCACGGCGGCAAAGTACAGGTAGTGCCGAGGGCCGCCGTCGCCCGCTTGGCTCGAACGTTAGACCACATGAAAGCCCTCCTCGTCATCGCCAACCCAGGGTCATCCAGTTTCAGTCACGCCATGGCGACGGTGGCCGAGAGCGCCTTGGCCGAACAAGGCTGGATCATCGTTCGACACGACCTGTACGCCGAGGGGTTCAACCCCGTGCAACCTACAGGCGAACAGTCGAACTCGACATCGGATGACGTCTTGGTTGAGCAGCACTGCAAGGACCTGGCGACGGCCGATCTCATCCTCGTGTTCCACCCGAACTGGTGGAGCCAGCCGCCAGCGATCCTCAAGGGTTGGATCGACAGGGTCTTCCGGTTGAACACGGCCTATGCCTACCCGCCAGGCACAGGTTACGAGGGAGTTCCAGTCGGCCTGCTGAAAGCTCGTCAGGCCCTCGTGTTCAACACCTCGAACACGCCCTTGGAACGCGAGGCCGCAGTTTTTTGCGATCCACTCGAGTCACTGTGGCGAACAAGCGTCTTTGGGTTGTGCGGCGTCGACAACGTGGTGCGCCGAGTGTTCGCGCCTATCGCGACAAGCACGCAGGATCGGCGGGAAGTCTGGTTGGCCGAGGTGGTGGCGCTGGTGCGCCATGCGGCCCGACCCCTCGATCGAGGCGAGGCCCAATGGCCAGCCACCAGGCCCGCCTGACCTCGAGCGTTTGGCGCCGCCAGAGAATAGTTCGCGCGTAAGGACAGCCATGCCAGCAAGTCGAATGTCCAGGTTCGAAGTCTTTGTCGGCACGTGGAACACGACTGGCGAGGTACTCGAAACAGAAGTAAACACAGCCGGATTCTTGTCTGCCACGGACACCTATCGATGGTTGCCGGGCAAGCACTTCATCGTGCACGATGTCGACGCGCGCTTTGATGGCCAGCCAACTCGATCCATGGAAGTAATGGGATTCGACTCTTCCAAGAATCAGTACTTCGCAAGATCATCCGACGATCAAGAGTTGGTCCGCGCCTGAGACTCGCAGCCATGCGCGCAGCGGCGGCTAACCTTTTTCATCGAAAGGACGCTTTCCACGCTGGCCGGCCCGCTAGCGCAGCCTGCCCGTCGCATCAAACGCCCCAACGCTCAGGCGCTAGTTCCACTACCAACGTCATCAGATCGTGAAACGCTTCTTGGTCGCAATCCCAACGCGCAATGGCGGTGTCGAGCTGCACGCGATGAAGGAATGGCTGCGCCAGCACCCGGCGGCCGTGCCCCCCGGCTTGGATGCGACGTCGAGTACTTCTCACCGCCCCAGAGATGGCTTGAGGTCTTTAGGCTGGAGCGTCCAGGATTCGGACTCGGAGGTGCGCTTGGTTCGGCCCGAGGATGCCGACAAGGAGGCCGTGTTGACCTTCTCGCCCCTTTCGGCCGGCCTGATCGCAGTCGAAGACGGCATGCCCGTCGGCGCATGGGCGCCCACATGCTGAATGTCTTGGGCCACCATGCGCACACCTTCGGCGACGAGCGCATCCATTGCGGCACGGCCACGGCAGCGAGCTCGTTGAAAAAGGGTGGCCGGTCACAACTGGACGTGTTCGAGCACGAAGGCCATCGCATCGGGATCTTCGCCAGGAAGACCGAGTCACGCATCGGCATGAGGACGGCATGACATCGACGCAGATGCACGAACTCGCCCGCACCGCGAACCTGGGTCCGAAGTCGGCCCGTGCCCTTGTTGGCGCGGGCGTCTGTTCGCTCGCTCAGCTCCGACGCCTGGGTTCGGTAGCGGCATACGCGAAGGTGAAGCGGCACGACCCGACCGTCAGTCTCAACTTGTTGTGGGCGTTGGAAGGAGCCATTTCAGGACTGCACTGGCAGGTGGTGGCCAGGGAGCATCGCACCAGCCTCTTGCTGGCGCTCGACGCCCTGCAGGATGGGGCATAAGCTCTTCCTCATACCGTGCATCGGGCTCCTTGGCAGACATCAGCATGAGTACAGCAGTCGACGGCACGCTCGTCTCCGCGCGCCGGCCGGTGGTTGAAGCCCACGCTGGCCGAGCGCCGTACCACGGTCCCGAAACCGTCGTGGCCGCGCAAGTGTCGGCGGACACGCCTGCGCCGCGCGTCTCCACCGATCCCGGAGCCGGCGAATCTGCCGCCAACGTCATCGCCCTTCGGGCGGTGCTGGTGCTGAGTTCGCTCGCGGTCGCAGTCGTCGCGTGGCTGGCAACTGTAAGTCTGCCGCAGCCCATGGATGCCGAACTCGCCACGCTCCTGCGCGGCATGGCCGCGATCAAGGGCGTGCTGGGCGTCGCGGCGGCGGCGCTAGTGTGGTGGCGGCTCGGCCAGCCGGTGTCGGTGCGTGTCGCCGTCGCCTACATCGCCTGCATCGGGCTTCTCGTCGTCGGCGCCGTGCTCATCTGGCAGCTCGCGTTCCTCTCGGTCGCAGCAGGCCTGTTCCACGTCGGCGCGTTCGCCGGCTTGGTCGTCGCATTCCGCGAAGGCCGTCATCTCCGAATCGGCGCGCCCACATGCTGACCATCACCGCCGTGATCCGCGCCAAGGCGGGCAGCGAAGACGTCATGCGGGACGCATTGCTCGCCGTGGCCGACCATGTCCGCGCCAACGAGCCGGACACCGTCGGGTTTTTCGTGTCGCAGGACGTGGCCGACCCACGGGTGTTCACCACGTACGAACGCTTCGTCGACCAGGCCGCGATGGATCGCCACAACGCCAGCGCAGCGACCGCGCAGTTCTTCGCGGTCGCCAAGCCGCTTCTGGACGGGCCGGTGACGCTGGTGACCTGCCGCGAGGTGTCGGCCAAGGGCTGACGCGGCGTCGCGACCGGCGCCCATCCGCGAAGCGTCGGCGTCGCGGCAACGGGCAACCGGGATCGGTTAAAATACGCGCCCGCCGCGGGTGTAGTTCAATGGTAGAACGGCGGCTTCCCAAGCCTCAGACACGGGTTCGATCCCCGTCACCCGCTCCAGGCGCCGCATGCGGCGCTCGCGCCTCCATCCCTTGCGCCTGCTGCCGCCAGCTCAGCCCGGCTTGCGGAAGATCACCAGGTGCTGCCACGGCAGCCCGGACCCGGTCCGTTCCCACCGCAGCCCCGACGCCTCGGCCTCGCGCCGGACCTGCGCCTCGGTCATGCGGTGCAGCGGCAGGATCGGCACGGCCGGATCTTCGGCCCGGTACTCGACGAAGGCCACGCGGCCGCCGGGCTTCAGCGCCGCGACGATCCGATCGAGCATCTCCCGCGGATTCTCGAGCTCGTGGTAGACGTCGACCATCAGCACGAGGTCGACGGCGCCAGCCGGCAGCCCCGGGTCCAACCCGGTGCCGAGCACCGTCCGCACGTTCGCCACGCTCAAGCTTTTCAGCCGCGCCTGCAGCTGCGCGAGCATCTCCGGCTGCACTTCGACGGCCCACACGGTGCCCGTCGGTCCGACGCGTGCCGCCATGCGCGCGGCGTGGTAGCCGATGCCGGCGCCGACATCCGCGACCACCATCCCTGGCGCCAGACCGAGCTGCTCGATCATGCGGTCGGGCTGCTCTTCGCGCTCGCGCTCGGGGCGCTCCAGCCAGCCGGCGCCGCGGTGGCTCATGATCCGCGCGATCTCGCGGCCCATGTACGTCTTGCCGATGCCGTCGCGGCTGGGCGCGACCTCCCCGTAGGCGCGCGGATCGGCGGACGGGCCGGCCGCGGACGGCGAGGGCGGAGGCGATGCAGGCGCGGGTGCGGGTGCGGCGGCCGCGGCCTCGCGGTCCGGACGCGCCGAGCAGCCGATCGGCGCAGACGACAAGAGGGCGGTGACAGTGATGGCCAGGGCGGCCGAGCGGAGCGGGCGAGCAGGCGTCATGGGGCGGATTGGTATGGCCGGGTCGTCGAATCCTCCGGATTCTGCGCCGGGCGCGTTGCCTGCCTCCGGCGAATCCATGCGGCCCGCCGGGTCCGCCGGACTCCGACCATGAACCGACCGACGCCGCTCCGATTTCCGCGCTCTCTCCTCTCGGCTCATGAGGCCCTAAAGGCCCACACGGCCCGCACGGCCCACACGGCCCGCACGGACCGCGCGGCCGTCGCGCGCCGCGGCGCGATGATGACCTGCCTGCTCGCGGCCGCGGTCGGGCTGTCCGGCTGCGGCGACGGCGGCGGCGGGGTGAGCGTCGGTGGCGGCGTGGGGGTCGGCGGCGGTGGAGTGGGCGTGGGCGCCGGCATCGGCGTCGGCGGCTTCGGCGCGGGCGTGGGGGTCGGCCCCGGCTTCATCCAGCCGATGGTGCTGGAGGTGCGCGCGTTGCGCTCGGACGCCATCCAGTTGGCCTGGACGGGCCGCGGCGACGCGGTCGGCTACGTGCTGTTGCGCAACGGCGCCGAACTGCTGCGCACCGCTGGCTTCACCGGCATCGACCGACCGCTCGTGCAGGGCCAGACGTATTGCTATCGCGTGCTGGCCGTGCTGGGCGACAACTCGACATCCAGCACCAACGAGGTGTGCATCGTTCCGCCTCGACCGGACGCGTTGGACCAGCCGATCATCCCGTGAGCGCCTCCACCCGAACGGCGCAGAACTTGAACTCCGGGATCTTGGCCACCGGGTCCAGGGCCGCGTTGGTCAGCAGGTTGGCCGCGGCCTCGCGGTAAGCGAACGGCAGGAAGACGTTCCCGCGCGCGACCGCCTCGGACACGCGGGCATCGCATTCGATGGTGCCCCGGCGCGACGTGACGCGCACCGGATCGCCAGGAGCGACTCCCAGCGCGCGTGCGTCGTCCGGGTGCAGCAGGACGGTCGCGGCCGGCTCGATCGCGTCGAGAACCGCGGCTTCTCGCGTCATGGTGCCGGTGTGCCAATGCTCCAACTGGCGGCCGGTGATCAGCACGAAAGGCCATTGCGCATCGGGCAATTCGTCGGCGGGCGTCCAGTCGGCCGCCACCAGCGTGGCCCGGCCCGTCGCGGTCGGGAACCGGTCGACGAAGACCACCGGCTGGCCGGCAGCGTCCTCGTCCGCGCAGGGGTACACGGCGGCACCGTCGCGATTCAACCGTGCCCACGAGATGCCCGCGATCGACGGCATGGTCGATCGCATCTCCTCGTACACGCGGCCCACCGCATCGGAATCGGCGCGCCAGCCGGGACGGGACGATGCGCCATCCGGCCAGTAGCGCCACGGCAGTCCCATCCGCCTGCCGATCTGCTCGATCGCCCAGAGGTCTTGGCGCGCGTCGCCCGGCGGGTCGAGCGCGGCGCGGCCGATCTGCACCAGGCGGTCGGTGTTGGTGTAGCTGCCGACCTTCTCGGCGTGCGCCGAGGCCGGCAGCACGACGTCGGCCAGCACGGCGGTCTCGGTGAGGAAGATGTCCTGCACCACCAAGTGGTCCAGCCGCGCCAGCGACGCCCGCGCATGCGCCAGGTCGGGGTCGGACATGGCCGGGTTCTCGCCGACGATGTACATGCCGCGCACGCGGCCCTCGTCGATGGCGTGCATGATCTCGACCACCGTCAGGCCCGGGCGAGGGTCCAGCGGCGATGCCCACATCGCCTCGAACCAGGGCAGCACGTCGGCGGCGGCCACGCGCCGGTAGTCGGGCAGCATCATCGGGATCAGGCCGGCGTCCGAGGCGCCCTGCACGTTGTTCTGGCCGCGCAGCGGATGCAGCCCGGTGCCGGGGCGGCCGATCTGGCCGCTCAGCATCGCCAGCGCGATCAGGCAGCGCGCGTTGTCGGTGCCGTGCACGTGCTGCGAGATGCCCATGCCCCACAGGATCATCGAGGCGCGTGCGGTGGCGTACAGCCGGGCCACTTCGCGGATCGTGGTCGCGTCGATGCCCACGATGGGCGCGATGCGTTCGGGCGCGTAGTCGGCCACGCGCGCGGCCAGCGCCTCGAAGCCCTGCGTGCGGCGCGCGATGAAGCTTTCGTCGACCAGGCCTTCGTGCACGATCACGTGCAGCAGCGCATTGAGCAGCGCCACGTCGGTGGACGGCCGGAACTGCAAGTAGTGCGTGGCGTGTCGGCCCAGGTCGCTGCGGCGCGGGTCGGCCACGATCAGCTTGGTGCCGCGCTTGACCGCGTTCTTGATCCAGGTGGCGGCCACGGGGTGGTTGACCGTGGGGTTGGCGCCGATCACCAGCACCACTTCGGCGTGCTCGACGTCCGCCACGGGGTTGGACACCGCGCCGGAGCCCACGCCCTCCAGCAGCGCCGCGACGCTGGACGCATGGCACAGCCGCGTGCAGTGGTCGACGTTGTTGGTGCGGAATCCCGTGCGCACCAGCTTCTGGAAGAGGTAGGCCTCCTCGTTGCTGCCCTTGGCACTGCCGAAGCCGGCCAGCGGCACGTCCGGCGGCAGGCCGGGTGGTGCGCCCGGCCGGTCGCCCGCCTGCGCCAACGCCTCGTCGCGCAGGCGAGCCAAACCGCCCGCGGAACGCTCCAGCGCCTCTTCCCAGGTGGCTTCGCGGAAGAGGCTGAACGGATCGAGCTCGCCGCGGGCCGCGCGGTCGATGTCGGCCGGGTCCTTCGGCACTCCGGCGCGTCGCACCAGCGGCTGCGCGAGACGGCGCGGGCTGGTGACGTAGTCGAAGCCGTAGCGGCCTTTGACGCACAGCCGCCCGTGGTTGGCCGGGCCGTCGCGCCCGTCCACCCAGAGGATGCGGCGTGCCGTGGCAGGTGCCCCGGCGTCCGTCATCGCCGGAGCGGAATCCGGCGATCCGGCAGGCGCATCGGCCACGACGTTGTAGGTGAGCTGGCAGCCCACGCCACAGTACGGGCAGACCGAATCGACCTGCTCCACGGCCGCGCCCACGGGCAGCGCCACGCGCCCCTGGCGGGCCTGCGTGGTGCGCTCGGCCAAGGTGGCCGGTGCCAAGGCACCGGTCGGGCAGGCCTGCACGCATTCGCCGCAGGCCACGCAGGTGGACACGCCCATCGGGTCGTCCAGGTCGAACACGATCTTGGCCTGCTCGCCGCGGTAGGCCAGCCCGATCACGTCGTTGACCTGCTCCTCGCGGCAGGCCCGCACGCAGCGGCCGCACTGGATGCAGGCGTCCAGGTCCACCGAGATGGCCGGGTGCGTGGCGTCCTGCGGCCGCTCGAACGCGGCGCGCCCGTCGCGCATGGGGAAGCGCGGTGCGCCCACCCCCAGGCGAGCGGCCCAGTCGTGCAGCTCGGAGCCCGGCAGCGGCCGCGCGGCGCCCGCATCGGACAGCAGCAGCTCCACCACCAGCTTCTGCGAGGCGCGCGCGCGCGCGCTGGATGAATGGACGCGCATCTCCGGCCGCGGCGCGCGGCAGCACGAGGCGGCCAGCACGCGTTCGCCTTCGACCTCCACCACGCAGGCGCGACAGTTGCCGTCGGGCCGCAGGCCGTCGGCGTGGCAAAGCCGCGGGATGTCGACGCCATGGCGCTGCGCGGCTTCGAGGATGGTCTCGCCAGGCAGCGCGTCGAGCGCCGCGTCATCGAGGAAAAAGCGGATCATGGGGTTCCACCTTCCAGCTCGTGCGCGAAATAGCGCATCACGCAGCGGATCGGGTTGGGGGCGGCCTGGCCCAGGCCGCAGATGGACGCATCGGCCATCACGGTGCAGAGCTCGTCCAGCAGGCCGCGGTCCCAGTGGGGCGCGTCCATGAGCGCGACCGCCTTCGCGGTGCCGGAGCGGCAGGGCGTGCATTGGCCGCAGGACTCGTCGCGGAAAAAGCGCATCAGGTTGCGCGCGGCATCCACCGCGCGGTCCTGCTGGGACAGCACCACCACCGCGGCCGAGCCGATGAAGCAGCCGTGCTCGGCCAGCGTGTCGAAGTCCAACGGCAGGTGAGCGAGCCGCGCGGGCAGGATGCCGCCCGAGGCGCCGCCGGGCAGGTAGGCGTACAACGCATGGCCGGGCAGCATGCCGCCGCAGTGCTCGTCCACCAGTTCGGCCAGCGTGATGCCAGCGGGGGCGAGCTTGACGCCCGGCGAGCGCACCCGCCCCGACACCGAGAAGGACCGCAAGCCCTTGCGGCCGTGCCGTCCATGGGCGCCGAAGGCGGCGTCGCCGCGCTTAAGGATGTCGCGCACCCACCAGAGCGTCTCGAGGTTGTGCGCCAGCGCGGGACGCCCGAAGAGGCCGACCTGGGCCACATAGGGCGGCCGCAGGCGCGGCATGCCGCGCTTGCCTTCCAGGGATTCGATCAGCGCGCTCTCTTCGCCGCAGATGTAGGCGCCGGCGCCGCGGCGAAGCACGATGCGTGGCAGCCCGGGCGCCGGCGGGTCGCTTGCCAACGAAGCGATTTCCTGCTCCAGCGCATGGCGCAGCGCGTGGTATTCGTCGCGCAGGTAGATCCAGCAGGACTCGGCGCGCACGGCCCAAGCCGCCACCAGCATGCCTTCCAGGAAGCGGTGCGGGTCGCGTTCCAGGTAGTGGCGGTCCTTGAACGTGCCCGGCTCGCCTTCGTCGATGTTGACCACGAGCAACCGGGGCGCGGGTTCGGCGGCGACGATGCGCCACTTGCGCCCGGCTGGGAATCCCGCGCCGCCCAGGCCGCGCAGGTTGGCCGATTCCAGCGCGCCGAAGACGCGCTCGCGCGTGGCCGTGGCCGCTTCGGTGCCTTGGTCGTCGGCAGCAGCCAGGGCCGCGAGCAGCCCGTATCCGCCGGATTCGCGGTAACGCGCGTAAGCCCGCCCGTCGCCGAGCGCCTCGGGCGGCTCGGCGTGCGTGCGGCCCTCGCGCAGCGCGTCCGCCACGGCTGCGGGCGTGGCCGGGCCGAAGGCGTTCTGTCCCACGCACACCGCTGGCGCCTCCGCGCAGCGCCCGATGCACGGCGCGCGCAGCACCCGGACCCCGGCTGGGGCGCTGGCCGCGAGTTCCGCGTGCAGCGCATCGGCACCCGCCATCTGGCAGGCGATCGAGTCGCAGACCCGCACCGTCACGGCGGCCGGCGCGGGCGCGTCGTCGTCGAGCAGGTCGAAGTGGTGGTAGAAGCTGGCGACTTCGTAGACCTCCGCCATGGGCAGCCGCATCAGGTCGGCCAGCGCGACCAGCGCCGGTCGGCGCAGCCCGCCGTCGGCGTCTTGCAGGCGATGCAGGCATTCGATCAGCAGGTCGCGAGGCGGCTCGGTGGCGCCGACGCCGAGGAGGGCGGCCACGCGGGCGCGCTCGCCGCGGTCGACCCCACGCCCCTTGGGGCCTGTGCGCGGGCGTCGGTCGCGAAGCGGTCGTTCGGTCTGTTGCGTCATGTGTTCCGACTGCAGGGCTGTGCGCGTCATGCTATCAGCGTGGCCGACCGACGGCCCGCGGCTGGCGCCTGCCGACCGTCGGCCGGCCTTCTGCGGACGGCGCGGCGACTCGGTAGGCTGCCGGCAGGAGCGCGCCGATCCTGCGGTGCGCACATGTTCCGAGAAACGCCTTGCGTAGTCGCTTCGAGCCATTTCGCGGAAGCCTGTTGTCGTCGATCGCGTTGATCGCGGGCCTGGGTGCTTGGGCGCCGTCGCACGCTTCGCTGGTCGTGGTGCCGGACCCGGTGCGCACGCCGCGGGTCGAGGCGGTCGCCGCTCGCGGCACCGAGCCCCGCAACCCGAAGTTGAGCAACGCTCGTCCGGCTTCGCCTTCGGCCAACGAGCAACGACAGACCGAGCAGCGCTGCCTGGAAGAGCTGATGCTGTATTCGCTCGGCGACCCGCACGGCACCGGCGCGAGCAACCGCCGATTGCGCTGCGACTGATCCTGCCATGCCGCTTCACCCATCGATGTCCTCGCGTCTTCCGAAGTTCCTGGACCTGCGTCCCGCCCGACTGGCCGTGCTCGCCGTGGCCGCCTCGCTGGCCTGCGGCTGCGCGGCGGTGCCGGCACCGGCGCCGGCGCCGGTGCCGGTCCAACGTCCGTTGCCACCCGAGTCGCCGCTCGCCCGCGAGGCGGCCATGCAAGCGCTCGCTGCGGACCTGTCGCACCAACTGCTGGCCGTCGGCCTGGCGGGCGCCGACGGGCGCGAGGCCGCGATGGCGATAGACGCCTTCATCGACGCGGCCAATGGTTGGCCGGCACGCGCGCCGCAACAACTGCAGGATTCGTTGGTGGTCCGCCTGGCGCAGGAGCTTCAAGCGCTGCGGTTGGTGCCGCTGTCGGCCGCCGAGCTCGGACGTGCTCGCTTCCTGCTGGCCGGCAGCGTCTCGACCGAGGTCCGCCAGGGGCAGCCGACCTTTCGCGTGGCCGTGGCTGCGATCGACCTGTCGAGCGGGCGGGTGGCGGCGCAATCGTCCGCATGGATCGCCGACCGCGACCTGGACATGACGCCCGCGCCGGCCTGGCAGGACAGCCCGGTGTTTCCCAACGACGCGACCACGCGCGGGCTCATCGCGACGACGCGAGCCGCGGCGGGCACGCCTGCCGATGCGGCCTGGCTGGCGCACCTGCCGGCGCACGCGGCGCTGTCGGACGCGCTGCAGGCCGCGCCGGCCGATGCGCGTGGCGCGTTGGCGCAGGCGCTGCGCGTTGCCGCCGGGGCGCCCAGGGCGGTGCGGACCCTGTCGGCGATCTACATGCAGCAGCTGCGTGCGGGCAACGCGGCAGAGGCGGAACGCACGTTCGGCGAGCTGGTCGCGGCCGCTTTCGCAGAGGGCAACCTGTCCATCCGGCTGCTGTTCGCGGTGAACTCGACCGCCTTCATGGACGAGGCGCGGCTGGGCCAGCAGTACCGCATTTGGCTGCGCCAGCTGGCGCTTCACCTGTCCCGCACGCGTCAGTGCATCGAGGTGCTGGGCCACAGCAGCCGCAGTGGCGAAGAAGGCTACAACGAGCAGCTGTCCCTGGCGCGGGCCGATGCCGTGCGGCGGCTGCTCGGACAGCATGCATCGGCGGCGCGGGACCTGACCCGAGTCACGGGCAGAGGCTTCCGCGAGAACATCGTCGGGACCGGCAGCGACGACGCGCGCGACGCGATCGACCGGCGCGTCGAGTTCAGGATCGTGCCTTGCGCGGCGCGCCGTCCGGAATGAACGCCGACCGTTCCTCGCGGGCGCCAAGGCTGGTGCTGCGCGTGCTGCGCGGACCGCTCGAAGCCGGAGCGGCCGACCGCGACCAGATGGTCGAGATCCCCGACATGGGTGGCACCGTGGGCCGCGGCGTGGATTGCACGCTGGTGCTGCCCGACCCTGCCTGCCACGTGTCGCGCGTGCAGGCCGAGATCGGGCCGCTGGGGGCCGGGTGGGGGCTGCGCGACCGGGGCAGCGCGTTGCAGACGCTGGTGCGCGGCTTGCCGGCTGGCCGCGAAGACCGGCCGACGCCACTCGCCGACGGCGATCTGGTCGCGATCGGCGATTGGGAGCTTCGGGCCGAGATCGGGGACGCGCCCGCTTGGGCGGCGCCCGACGAGATCGGCCGCACCGTGTACGCATGGAAGGTGGCGGGTGGCGCCATCGTGGACTTCGACACGCCGCTGGCCGGGCTGTCGTCGACGTCGTTGCCGCCTCCTTCGGCGGACCCGCCATCGAGATCGCCGCACGCCGACCGATCGCAAGCGCTGCTCGGTCTGTTGTTGCGAGAGCTGGCCGAAGCCGTGGCGAGGCTGCCCGAGGCGCCGGAAGAGGCGGGTCGTCCGAACCCGCTGCGCGCGATCGACCCGCTCGCCGCGCTGATGGCCATGGACGACCGGGCCGCCCGCGCCACGCTGGAGGCGGCGTTCGACCGGCTGCGCCGCGCCGCTGGTTCGGGCGTCTGAGGGGCGCTGGGCATGGCGGGCCGGATGCGCATCGACATCGCCGCGGTATCGCGCACCGGGCCGCGCGCGCGCAACGAAGACGCGCATGCCTGGCGCGACGACGGTTCGCATGCCTGCATGGTGGTGTCGGACGGTGCCGGCGGCCATGGTGGCGGACAGGTCGCGGCACGCATCGCGGTCGACACCGTGATGCAGGCGTTCGGCCGGCAGCCGCGTTCAGCCGTCGACGGGCTGCGTGCGTTGGTGGACGAGGCCAACCGCGCGGTGGTGCGTGGGCAGCAGGCATCGGCCGAGGTGGCCGACATGCGGGCGACGGTGGTGCTGCTGGCGATCGACGCCGATGCGCGTCTGGCCCGGTGGGCGCACGTGGGCGATTCGCGTCTGTACGTGCTGCGCGACGGTCGGGTCCACAGCCGGACGCGCGACCATAGCCTGGCCCAGACGCTGATCGATGCCGGCCTGGCCGACGAGAGCCTGCTGCACGCGCCGGCCCGTGGCGTGCTCACCGCGTCGCTCGGAGGGGCGGAGGCAGGCGAGGCCCGCGTGTCCGCGCCGCTGACACTGATAGCCGGCGACGCGCTCCTGCTGTGCACCGATGGCTTGTGGGAGCGGCTGGACGATGCGCAACTCGTCCGGGCGCGCGACATCGCGGAGACGGCCGCCGACTGGCTCGCGCGCATCGAGGCGGTCGCGGATCCGTCGGGCGACCGCGACAACGCGACGGCGCTCGCCGTCATCTGGAACGGCTAGCCCGGAGCAGCGAGCCTGCAAAGGCTAGCGAGCGACTTCCATCAGTTCGATCTCGGCCGCCGCATAGGCGTCGCACTCCGGAGACGCGGCAGGGCACTCCGTGCGGCCGAGCAGGACGGCATCGCCTTGCCGTGCCGCGGCGGCCAATGCCCGCGGTTCGAACGACGAGAACGGCCGGCCCGCGACCAGCCCCACGCCGCTCCAGTCGCGCCGTACCGGCGAGACGATGGCGACCAATCGGTTGGTGCCCACGGGCCCTGCAGCTTCGATCGCCCACCCGGCCCGCGGCAACACCAGGCGGCGTCCGGCACGGACGCGGTTGTCCGCATCGATCGCGTTCGGGAAGAGCTGCGCCACCTGCGCGCCGTCGGTCCCGATCGCGAAAACGTACAGGAAGCCGTCTTGGTCGGTGTCCAGGACCAATCGAGCACGGTCGCGCCCGATCCGAAGCTGCGTACGGTCTGCGGTGAAGTCCAGTCGCGCATCGCTGCGGCGCGCCGATCGGATCACGTCGAACAGGCGTGCCGGCGCTGCCGCCTCGGAGACGGGCATCGCGGTCCTCGGCGGTTCCGGGGCCGTCGCCGGAGCGGGGAGGGCGGGGCGGCCTGGGGTTGCGGTCGCCGCCCCGTTCTTGGCGGCAGGCAGCGTGCCTGACGCTGCCCCATCGTCGCGGGTCGGCACCCACGCCGCGACGCCGAGCGCGACCAGTCCGGCCAGAGCGGCCAGCGCCATGGGCATCCGTGCCGGCGGCCCCCGTCGCGCATCCACGCCTGGCGTCGGCGGCCTCTCGTGCGCCGCCTCGATCCCTGCCGCCTCGACTTGAGCCGCCTCGACGTGAGCCGCCTCGACGTGAGCCGATTCGACCTGAACCGATTCGACCCGTGCCGCTTCGACCTGGGCGGCCTCGATTCCCGGCGGCTGCGCCGGACCTGTCCTCGCATCCTTGGGCGCGGTCTGCGTGGGCTCATCGCGAGCGCTGGACGGCGTCGGCGAAGCGGGATGCGCCGATTCGGCGCTGCCCGTGAGCTCCAGGTCGGCCAGGAGCGCCGCGACCGACGGCGTGCGCGCTTCGGGCCGCACCGCCATCGCCCGGTCGATCGCCTGCAGGAAGCCCGGCGAATAGCGCCCCTTGGCCACTTCGGCCAGCGGCGGCAGCTTGTCCTCGATGAGGCGAGCCACCGCGGCCACCGGCGTGCGCCCGGTGATCGCGTGGTAGACCACCGCCGCCACCGCGTACACATCGGTCCACGGGCCTTGGCGCGCGCCGGGCATCTCCGCGTACTGCTCGATCGGCGCGAAGCCGGGCTTGAGGATGACGGTGAGCGCCTGCGTCATGTCGCCGATGACGCGCCGCGCCGCGCCGAAATCCAGCAGCAGCGGGCGGTCTGCATCCAGCAGCAGGATGTTGTCGGGCGCGATGTCGCGATGGAAGCACTGTTCGCGGTGGATGGTGTCCAGCGCATCGAGCAGTTGCGCCAGGAACACGCGCAGCCAGGCTTCGTCGGGCGGGCCTCGTCGGCGCAACGCCTCGCCCAAGGTGCCGCCCTGGTAGCGCGGCATGACCATGTACGCCGTGCCGTTGGCTTCCCAGAAGCGGAACACGTTGACCAGCGATGGATGATCGAAGCGCGCCAGCATCCGCGCCTCGTTCAGGAAGCTCTCCAGGCCGGCCGAGAACGTTTCGGCATGGCGCTCCGACTTGACCGCCACGTGCAGGCCGTCGGCCGCGCGCGACGCGATCGCCGAGGGCACGTATTCCTTGATCGCGACGCGACGCTGCAGCAGCAGGTCGCGGGCGTCGTACACGATGCCGAAGCCGCCTTCGCCGATCAGCCCGACGATTTCGAAGTCCGCCACGCGCGTGCCCGGCATGAGCACGTTGCCGCGCGCGCCACCGTGCGCCGGGGCGGGCGACGAGGCGGCGTCGATCATGACGGTGGGCGCATCGGCGCCGGGCGAGGACATGGAGGCGGGCGCAGCTCTACTGTGTACGTGGTCGCGACGTGCCGCGAGGAAATCGGCGCATCGAGCATCGCCCGATGCCGTCGAAGAGGAGCAGGCTAGCAGCGGGGCGCCCGCGTGGAGGCGCATTCGGTCACGGCCCTGCCGGGCAGCCGCCGCGCTGCCGATGCCGGCCGACGGGCGGCCGCGCCCCGTGGTGGTGCGGCAGCGCGGTTGCGCGCGCAGCCACGGTGCGGCTTTGTGCTGCCCGCCACACAACTGTTGCTGCCGTGCGCAAACGCATTCTGTTCAGGCCGGCGGTCGCGCAGAATGGCCGCCTGTGCCGCTCGACGGCCACTCCTTTCCCTATCGCGGAGCTGTGAATGAAGAAAACGCTCGTCGCCGCCCTGCTCGCGGCCGGCCTGGCCGCCACCACCGGCGTCGCGAACGCGCAGACCAACGTGCGCCTGTACGGGCTGGTCGACGCCTTCGTCGGCCACGTCGACAACTCGCGCGATGCCCGCGGCGCGGCCGTCGTGGTCGACAGCGGCGGCATGTCCACGTCCTTCTTCGGAATGAACGGTTCCGAGGAACTGGGCAACGGACTCAAGGCGGTGTTCGCGCTGGAATCGTTCTTCCGGCCCGACACCGGCGCCTTCGGCCGCTTCGGCAACACGCCGGACCTCGGCTTCACGCGCAGCGCCTGGGTGGGCCTGGCGGGCAACTTCGGGCAAGTCACGCTGGGCCGCAACACCTCGCCCTACTTCCTGGCCAGCGTGTTCTTCAATCCGTATGGCGACTCTTTCGTCTTCAGCCCGCTGATCGCGCACACCTGGCGCGGCACGCAGGCCGACAACGTCGCCGTGCCGCAAGGCTTCGTGCAAGGCGACACCGGGCTGTCGAACTCGCTGCGCTGGACCTCGCCCAGCTTCGGCGGGCTGCGCGCCGACATCGCCGTGTCCACGCGCACCGACCAGATCATCGTGACCGAGAACTTCACCGGCAACCGCTCGCAGGGCCGTGCCGCCGACATCGCGCTGTTCTTCAACCGCGGTCCGTTGGCGGCCGGCGTGGTGTACCGCACGATCGACCTGGAAACGGGCGTGGCCGCCAGCCTGGCCACCGACCGCAAGCAGAACTCCTTCCTGCTGGGCGGCTCGTACGATTTCCGCGTGGTCAAGGCCTTCGCCACGTACCAGGAGCAGCGCGACAACTTCGTGGTGGGCAACGACGCCAAGAAGCGCAACGCGCAGCTGGGCTTGGCGGTGCCGCTGGGCCCGGGCAACGTGCTGGCGTCCTACGCGCGCTCGGAATACGAACGTGCCGGGGTCAACGACAACACGCGCGACACCTTCGCGCTGGGCTACAACTACCCGGTGTCGCGTCGCACGGACCTGTACGCCAACTATTACCGTGACCGCATCAAGGGCGACGACAGCGCGGCGGCGGCCACCAACAACAACGCGCAGACCGTGATCGGCGTGGGCGTGCGGCACCGCTTCTGAGCGCACGCCGCTCCGGGTCGACGGTCAGGCCGCTTCGAGGGGCAGCCTGACCGTGAAGCGGGCGCCTTTTCCAGGGCCTTCGCTATTGGCGGCGATCGTGCCGCCATGCAGCTCGACGAGCCGCTTGGCGAGCGCGAGGCCGATGCCCAGGCCGCCCAGCGCCCGGTCGATCGACTGGTCGGCCTGCTCGAAGAGCACGAACAACCGGGGCAGCATGGCGGGCTCGATGCCTCGGCCGCGGTCGGCCACCTCCAGCTCGACCTGGCCGGGCAACTGCCGTGCGGCCAGCGTCACCGCTTGCCCATCGGCGCTGAACTTGCTCGCGTTGTGGAGCAGGTTGGTCAACACCTGCACGACGCGCATCGGATCCACTTGCAGCACCAGGGACTCGGTCGGCAGCTGCACGTCGAGCCGTTGGCCGCGCGCGGCCATCGACGGCAGCATGGTCTCCACGGCGCCGTCCACCAAGCGCGCCAGGCTCACCCGCTGCGGCTTGAGGTCGATGCGGCCATGGGTCAGGCGCGTGGCCTCCAGCAGGTCGTCCACCAGCCGTGACAAGTGCGCGACCTGCCGGTCGAGCATCTTGAGCGCGGCGTCGCCGGCCGGGCCGGAGCGGTCGCGAGCGAGCAGGGTCGCGGCGTTGCGGATGGGGGCGAGCGGGTTGCGCAACTCGTGCGCCAGCATGGCCAGGAACTCGTCCTTCATGCGATCGGACTCGTGCAGCCGCTGCTCGGCCAGCTTGCGCTCGGTGACGTCGAAGGCCACCCCGAGCATGCGCTCGACTCGACCGGCGGCATCCTGCTCGCATCGGCCCATGATGCCGAACCATCGCAGCGCACCGTCGGCGCGGCGCACCCGGAACTCGGTGTCCAGCGCTTCGCCCGCGTGCAGCGCGTGCCGCCACGACGGCTCCAGCCAGGCACGGTCCTCCGGAACCACGCACTCGAGCAGCCCGTCGGCCGCCGCCGCGTCCGCCGGCCGCATCGCCAGCAACGCGATCAGGTCGGGTCCGTACCAGGGCCGGTCGTCGCCGGCACGCCATTCCCAGATGCCCATGCGCCCGGCAGCGAGCGCCAAGGCCAGCTGCTCGCGGTGGTGCGCCAGGTCGCGCACCGCGCGCTCGCGCTCGGTGATGTCGACCCAGATGCGGAACACGAGCGGTTCGCCATCGAGCTCGATGCGATGCGCAATGGCGAGCGTGTCGTGCACTGAACCGTCACGGGCGCGGTGGCGCACGTGGAACTTCACCTGGCGGCCTTCGTCGAAGCATTGGTCGCGCAGGCGGCGCAAGTCGTCCGCGCTGTGGCTGACCGCGACGTCCTCGGTCCGCAACCGGGCGAACTCTTCGCGGCTGTATCCCAGCGAATGCGCGGCCGCGTCGTTGAAGAGGTAGAAGCTGCCGTCGCGCCGGCCGATCACCACCCCCACCGGCAACGCGTCGAACAGCAGTCGGAACCGAGCCTCGCTTTCCTGGAGCCGGGCTTGGGCGCGGACGGTTTCGGTGACGTCGGCCACCACGCCGACCAGCAGCACGAAGCGTCCGTCGGCGTCATGCACCGCATGGGCGCGCAGGTCGATGGTGCGCCAGCTGCCATCCCCGCGACGCACGCGCATCCGCGCCTCCAGGCGGCCGCTGTCGCGCGCGATGCGGCGGAGCGTTGCGCGCACCGACGCCCGATCGTCCGGATGCAACACCCGGCCGAGGAACTCCGCGCTGCCCACGGCGCCGTCACTGGAGTCGCGCCCGAAGATCTCGTACAGACGTTCGTTGAGCCACAGCACCCGTCCGTCCAATGGATGCCACTCGAACAGGCCCAGCCCGGCCGCGCGCGTGGCGAGATCGAGACGCAGGGCGTCGAGCCCCGCCGTGTCCGCCGGCAACGTCGGGCCGCCCCTCGGCGCTTCGGACGAAGGGCGATCGGGTGCGCCGGCGTCCGGGGGGGCGGGTTCGGGAGGAAGCGGCATCGCTGAAATGAAAAACCCCGACGGGCGCTTGCGCCGGTCGGGGTTAGTGCGCCGTCCGCATTGGCGCGGCTGGCGGCAAAGCGCAGGGGGGACGCGGAAGGCCGGCCGAGCCGGCGTGCCGCCTCCGCCGGGCGTCAGATCGCGCGGATGGCCGCGGCCTGCAGGCCCTTGGGGCCCTGCTTGACCGTGAATTCGACGCGCTGGCCTTCTTGCAGGCTCTTGAAGCCCGAACCCTGGATCTCGGAGAAATGGGCGAACAGGTCCGCGCCACCGCCGTCCGGGGTGATGAAGCCGAAGCCCTTCGAGTCATTGAACCATTTCACCACGCCGGTGCTGGTCGTCGCCATGTTGCTAGTCCTTGGTACCAAAAAGATTGAAAAAGGGCTTGTGCCCTGGACGCACGGACGATCAAGACACACCAACCGGGAGAACTCGAAGAGCACCGACCCACATGTGATGGATCAGGTGATCAGTGAACCACTCGGGACTGCGGAGAGCTTGAACCCAATGCAGCTAGCAGTATAACCGAAAAAATTCCGGGATCGCGACTTGCGGGCACGACTCGTGGCGGGATCGGCGTCGGGAAGCGTGGCCCGGTCAACGCGACAGGAACGCGGCCACCGGGTCGAGCTGCTCGGGGACGTTCAGTGCCGGCGCATGGCCGCAGCCGGCCACTTCCAGCACCTCCGCCCGGGGGCCGCGATCTCGCATCGCGTCGCACACCGGCGGCAGCAGGAGATCGGAGGTGGCGCCGCGCAGGCACAGCACGGGGCAGGCGATGCGGTCCCACGCGCTCCAAAGGAGGTAGTCGTCCGGTTGACGCTCGAATTGCCGCACGATGGCCGGATCGTAGTGGGGCGTCACGCGGCCGTCGGGCAGCCGGCGCATGGACGTCTCGGCCAGCTTGGTCCATTCCCGGTCGGACAGGTATCCGAAGGGCGCGTACACGCTGCGGTAGAAGGCTTCCAGCTCGCCCAAGGTCGCGAAGGCGGGTGGCTGCCCGGCGTAGGCGCGGATGCGGGCCACGGCCGCCGCAGCCAGCTCCGGCCCGCTGTCGTTGAGCACCAGGCGCGTGATGCGGTCGCCTTGCGTTCCTCCCGCGACCGCGATGCCCACCGCGCCGCCCATCGACGTGCCCACCCACCGCACGGTGGGCAACGCGAGGGCGTCCATCAGCGCGACGCCCAAGCGTGCATAGAAATCCAGCGTGTATTCCTGGTCGGGCACGGGGCTCCATTGCGACAAGCCGCGCCCGATCGTGTCCGGGCAGATCACCCGGAACCCGTGGCGCGTCGACAGGGCGTGGGCGATCTCGTCCATGTCGCGGCCGGTGCGGGCCAGGCCGTGCCAGGCAATGACGACCGGCGCGTCGGGCGCGCCCCAGTCGGTGTAGTGGATCTCGCGTCCGAGCAGCCGCAGGTAGTGCGACGCGAAGCGGTGCGCCACCGTGTCGGGCCGGTTCATGCCCGTGCCCGCCGCAGGCGCCCCACCAGCCCGGCGGGGAAGAAATACACGCTCAGCACGAAAGCCACGCCCAGCCACAGCAGCCACCGGTCCGGATGCAGCAGCGCGGCCAGCGGCGGCACCGCGGCCAGCGCATCGCTGGCGGCCCGCATCAGGTCCTGCAGGTAGCTCTGCGCCACCACGAAGAAGGCAGCGCCCACCGCCGCGCCGTACATGGTGCCCATGCCGCCGATCACGACCATCAGGAGGATGTCGACCATGATCGCGAAGGAAAGCGTGGTCTCGGGCCCGGTGTAGCGCAGCCAGACGGCGTACAGCGCGCCGGCCAGGGTGGCGCCGAGCGCGGCGATCACGTTGGCCGCGGTCCGGTAGGCGACGGTGCGGTAGCCGATCGCCTCGGCGCGGAACTCGTTCTCGCGGATGGCCTGCAGCACGCGGCCGAAGGGCGAGTTGACGATTCGCAGCAGCAGCAGGAAGCCGGCCAGGCTGCCCGCGAAGACCAGGTAGTAGGCCGCGATCCGCCCGTTGATCTCGACGCCGGCCAGCGGCGCTTCGACATGCAGCGTGCCGGGCAGCAGCGCGGCCGGCATGCGGTAGGTCAGGCCGTCCTCGCCGCCGGTGAAGTCCGACAGCTGCGACGCGAGGATCGCGAAGGACGAAGCGACGGCGAGCGTGATCATCGCGAAGAAGATGGTCCGCACCCGCAACGAGAACAGCCCGATCGCCAGCGCCAGCAGCGCCGACACCGCCAGCGCCGCGACGGTGCCCAACGCCAGCGGTCCCCAATCGGGCGACAGTCGCGCCATGGCGATGCCCACGCCGTAGCCGCCGATGCCGAAGAACATGGTGTGCGCGAAGCTCACGATGCCGGTGTAGCCCAGCAGCAGGTCGTAGCTGGCCACCAGCAGGATGAAGACGCAGACCTTGGCCGCCACGTTGATGCTGCGGGTGCCGGGGAAGACGAAAGGCGCCAGCGCCAGGCCCAGCAGGATGGCCGCCAGCAGCCAGGCCAGCAGGCGGGACCGGGGCGCGTCGCCCGAGAGGATGCGGATCATGTGGCGTGCGGAGCGGTTGCGCGCGTCAACGCCGGGCCGCAGGCCACAGGCCGGCCGGACGCCACAGCAGCACGAGCACCATCAACCCGATGTTGGAGAAGAGCGCCGCCTTGGGCGCGACGAAGCCGACGTAGTTGGCGGTGAGGCCCACCAGCAGCGCCGCGAGGAAGCAGCCGGCCACCGAGCCCAGGCCGCCCACGATGATCACGATGAAGATCAGGATCATCAGTTCCGCGCCCATGGTGGCCTTGACGGTCTCCTGGTAGAGCGCCCACATCGTGCCGCCCAGGCCCGCCAGCGCGGCCCCCGCGACGAAGACGCCCACGAAGACGTGGCCGATCCGGTAGCCCAGCGCCTCGACCATCTCGCGGTCTTCCACGCCGGCACGGATCAGCAGGCCCAGCCGTGTGCGGTTGAGCACCGCCGTCATCGCGAAGAACACCACCAGGCCGGCCGCCACCGCGATGAGGCGGTACTTCTCGACCGCCGCGTCACCCAGCGTGAGCGAGCCGCGATAGGTCGTGGGCTTGGGCAGCGGGATCATGTCCGGGCCCCACACCACGTGGATGAGCTGCTCGGCCACGATCAGCCCGCCCATGGTCACCAGGATCTGCTTGAGGTGGTCGCCGTAGACCGGCCGCACGATGATGCGCTCGAAGGCCAGCCCCAGCACCGCGACCACCAGCGCCGCGCCCAGGGCGGCCGCGAGCACCGCCATGGTGTTGCGCCAGGGGTCGGCCGCCTCTGTCCAGCCCGCCAAGGGCAGGAGCACGGTGGCCGCAACGTACGCGCCCACCGTGATGAAGGCGCCATGGGCGAAGTTCATCACGTCCATCAGGCCGAAGACCAGCGAGAGCCCGGAGGCCATGACGAAGATCATCATGCCCATCGCCAGGCCGGCCACGGTCAGCGTGAGCCAGGTCGAGCCGCTGCCCACCAGGGGGAGGGCCGCCATGGCGAGCAACGGCACCAGCAGCAGCGGGACGCGGTCTGCGCGGGCGACGGGCAGGGGTTCGGCTGCGACCGACGCGGACGTCGCGGATGGCGGTGCAGCGGGGGGGGCGATCGGGGATGAGGCGGACATCGGACGAGGTTCCTACTGGTGGCTGCCGAGGTCGAGCCCGAGCAGCCGCTGCTGCAGCGGCAGGTCGTCGGCCAGCGCGGCCATGCTGCCGGCATGCACGATGCGGCCGGAGTCCATCACGGCGACGGCGTCGCCCAAGGCGCGCGCGAAGCGGAAGTTCTGCTCGACCACCAGCAGCGTGGTCTCGCGCTTCAATTCGGCGAAGGCTTCGATCATCGCGGCGATGATCGAAGGCGCCAGGCCCTTGGTGGGCTCGTCGATCAGCAGCAGTCGCTTGGGTTCGATGACCGCGCGCGCGATGGACAGCATCTGCTTCTGTCCGCCGGACAAGTGGCCCGCTGGTAGCAGCCAGAAGCGCCGCAGCGCCGGGAAGAGCGTGAAGATCCAGGCCAGGCGGTCATCGTCCAGCGCACGCTCGCGCGCGGCCAGCACCATGTTCTCCTTGACCGTCAGCCCCGCGAAGATGCCCATGGATTCGGGCACGTAGCCGATGCCGGCGCGCGCCAGGTCGGGCGTGGCGCGCCGCGCGACGTCCTCGCCGTCGAGCAGGATGCGCCCGCGCGAGGCGCGCCACAGCCCCATCGCCGTGCGCAGGGTGGTGGTCTTGCCCGCGCCGTTGCGCCCCAGCAGCATGGTCAGGCCGTTGCGCGGCACGGCCAGGTCCACGCCCTGCAGGATGTGGTACGGGCCGATGTGCGTGTGCACGCCATCGAGCGTCAAGAGCGGCGTCGAGGGCGGCGTCGAGGGCGGTGCCGAAAGCGGCGTCATGCGGCCATGCCCAGGTAGGCTTCCTGCACCACCTTGGAGGCCATCACCTCGGCCGGCGCGCCGTCGGCCGCCAGGCGGCCCTGGTGCAGCACCACGATGCGGTCGGCCAGCGACCGGACCACGTCCATCTTGTGCTCCACCAGGATGACCGTGCGGCGCGTGTCGGCCTTGATGGCGGCGATCAGTTGCAGGATCACGGGCGCCTCGTCGACGCTCATGCCGGCGGTGGGCTCGTCGAACATGAAGACGCGCGGCTCCAGCGCCATCAGCAGCGCGACCTCCAGCTTGCGTTGGTCCCCATGCGGCAGGGCCGCGGCCGCCAGGGCGCGCTTGTCCGACAGCGCCACCTGCTCCAGCAGGTGGTCGGCGCGCTCGACCAGGTCGCGGCGCGCGCTCCAGACGCTGAGGAAGTCGCGTCCCACGCCGGCCCGCGCCTGCACGGCCAGCCGCACGTTCTCCTCGACCGACAGCCGGGGAAAGAGGTTGGTGAGCTGGAAGGCGCGGCCCAGGCCGCGGCGGGCGCGGGCGGACGCCGGCAGCGCGGTGATGTCCTCGCCGTCGAAGCGCACCCGTCCCGACGTGGCCCGCAGCTGGCCCGACAGCAGGTTGAAATACGTGGTCTTGCCCGCGCCGTTGGGCCCGACGATGGCGGTCAGCGTGCCGGGCGTGAAGCGGCAGCTGACGCCGTCGACCGCGGCATGCCCGCCGAAGCGGATGGTGAGATCCTCGGTCTCGAGGAGCCCCGGTGGGTGGGCCGGCCCGTGGCCCGGCATGCTGCTCATGCGTCTCTCGTCAGGCGTGCCGCGTCATCCGCGCTGGTTGCGCACGGGCACCTTCATGTCTTCGGGCTTGATCTCGCGCACCAGTTCCGGCACGCCCCAGGGGAAGGCCGGGTCGTTCTTGATGCGGAAGTGGTACATGCTCTGCATGGCCTGGTGGTCTTCCTTGCGGAAGGTCATCGTGCCCTTGGGGCTCTGGAAGCTCATGCCTTCCATCGCGGGGATCAGCTTGTCGGTCTGCGTGCCGCCCGCTTTCTTGATCGCCTCGACGATGGCGATGCCCGCGCTCATGCCGCCGGCGGTGAAGAAATCCGGCGGGCTCTTGAAGCGCTTGTAGTGCTCGGTGACCAGCCAGTTGTTGACGGGGTTCTTGGGGATGGCGAAGTAGTAGTAGGTGGCGCCTTCCATGCCGTCCAGGCCCTTGTACGCGGCCATGGCGGGCAGGATGTTGCCGCCCGAGGCGATCTCGATGCCGAAGCGCTTGGGGTTCATGTCCTGCAGCTTGGAGAACGGGTTGCCGCCCGCCCAGATGACGAACAGCACCTTGCGGCCCGGCTTGTCCTTGAGCGCGTTGAAGATGCGCTCGGCGGGCGCCGTGAAGTCGGTGGTCTGCTGGGGCGCGTACTCCTCGTGCGCGATGGTGGCGCCCGTGCCGGCCAGGGCTTCCTTGAAGGCTCTCACGCCGTCGCGGCCGAAGGCGTAGTCCTGCGCCAGCGTGGCGATGGTGACGCCCGGCTTGCCCACGGCCACCGCGTTGGCGATCGCGTCCTGGCTGGACGAGCGCCCCGTGCGGAAGACGTAGCGGTTCCACTTGTCGCCGGTGATGGAGTCGGCCACGGCCGGCTCCACCAGCAGCACCTTCTTGTACTCCTCGGCCACGGGAAGCATGGCCAGCGCGCTGCCCGAGGACGTGGGGCCGACGGCGATGTCGACCTTGTCGTCGCCGTAGGCCGCGGCCAGCTGCGCCTTGGCCACGTCGGGCTTGGTCTGGCTGTCGCGCTCGATCACGACCAGCTTGCGGCCGTTGACCGTCATGGTGCCGCCGGTGGCGAAGTCCAGGCCCATCATCAGGCCCGTGTGCGTCTGCTTGGCGTAGGCCTCCAGCGGACCGGTCTTGTCGTACACGTGCGCGATGCGGATGTCCTGCGCGTGCGCCGTGGCGGCGGCCAATGGCAGGGCGAGCGCGGCCAGCAGGCCGGCCAGTCGGGTCTTCATGGTGCGATGCTCCGTTGCGAGGGGCGGCAGTCTATGCAGCTTTCGTGGTGTCGGCCGTGCGTGCTCGATCGGGCCGAACTCAATCGGGCACCGTGACCGTGGAGGCCGCCACGCCGATGCGGTTCGCGGCGGCCGGATCTGCCGAGATGGGCGGCAGGTTGGCGGCGGTCAGCGCGGGCGCCGCGCCCGGCGTGCCGCCGCGCGGCACGGTGCGCACTACCTGCGAGGGCGGCAGCGGCGTGCCGTTGCGCTGGTTGGCCCACACCGCGTCCAGCGCGCGGAAGAGGTACGCGTGCAGCGGCACGTAGCGCGTGTCGTAGCCGGGCAGCAGCGGGATGAACGCGTCGAAGTGCTGCGCGTTGGTCACTTCCACGTAGGACAGGCGGCTGGCGTTGCCTTCGACGCGCCGGTTGAGCGCCACGTACGGCCGCGAAGTGTGGTTCACCGGCAGCAGCGCGTCGGCGCGTCCATGCACGATCACCGTGGGCTTGCCGCCCAAGTTGCCGTTGCGGCGGGTCTCGTCCAGACCCGCCTGCAGCGCGCGCGCCTGAGCGTCGGTGCCGGTGAGCAGCCCGCGCAGGCAGTTCGCGCCGTCCAGGTTCAAGTCGGCGCGGCCGGTCGATGGCGACACCGAGAACAGGTCGCGCAGCGGCCCGCCCGGGTGGTTCTCGTTGACCAGCTGGATGCCGCCGTTGGGAGGAATGCCGTTGCCGGTGGCGTACAGCGGCGCGATGGCCGCGCTGCCCAACGGAACCGGGCGGCCGAAGGTCGCGTCCAGCGTGGCGCTGGTGGCGGCGAACCCGTAACCGCACAGACGGTCGGCCACGGATGCACGGGCCAGCGCGTTTGCGAAGGTCACCGACACGGCCGAGGCGATCTCGAAGGCCGCGTGGGACGGATGAAGCGCGTCGGATTCCGGCTCCCAGCCGTAGCCGCGCAGGGCGGCCAGCGCGGCGTCCGCCTGCTGCGCGGTGGTGCTGGCCGCCGCCACGCCGGGCAGCAGCCCCTTGTCGGCCAACGACTGGCAGCGGGCCGTGGCCTGCGCGGTCGCCAGGAACGCGCGCGCCGGCGCGGCGGCCAGCGCCGGCGACAGGCTCGCGCACGCCTGGTAGAGGTTGGCGTAGGTGGTGAAGTCGATCAGCGTGCGACCGGTCACGGCCACGTCCTGCGCGCCGCGCCGCACGGTGACGCCGGGCGATGCCGGCATCTCCACCGCGGGCTCCGACACGGCGACCGCGTCGATCAGGCCCGCGGTGTCCTGCTCGGCCGCCGCCAACGCGGCACCGCCGCCGTTGGAGATGCTGGAGGCGATCACCAGCATGTTGCCCGCGGTGAAGCGCCGCTCGCGGCGGCCGTCGGGCAGCGCGGCGCCGAAGCGCTCGTTGAGCGCCCACAGCGCGAACTCGGCCGCCTGCAACGTGAAGCGACCCCAGTCCTTCTCGGGGTTGCGCTGCGAGTGGGCGTGCTTGAAGGCGAAGCGGTTGGGCGTGGCGGCGTTGAGCGCCAGCAGGTCCGACCCGGTCAGCGGCGCGCGGAAATGGGCCGCGTTGCCGGCCGCGGCGTTGGGCGCGCGCGTGCCGTCGATCAGCGGCACGGTGTCGGCCTGCAGGTCGTGCGGTGCGCCGCCGGTGCCCTTGTCGGTGTACGCGACGGCGCAGCCGCGCTTCAAGCCCCATTCGCCGGTGGAAATGGCGCCGTAGACGCCACGCGAGCCCGAGCTGGCGGCCGTCAGCACGCACGGGCGCGCCGGGTCGAAGCCGGCGGGCACCTGCACCACCAGCGTCACGTTCTGCCGCCCGCTGCCGTCGTCGGAATAGGCGGTGTATTCGGTGCCGGCGATGCGGCCGTCGCGGGCGACGATGTCGGCGGGCGCGTCCACCGTGGGCCCGTAGACCGTGCCGTAGCCGCCGGCGGCCGTCGTGTCGACGATGGCGCGGTAGTTGGAGTGGATGGCCAGCCGGCGCAGTTCGGCCGGCGTGGGCGCGGCGGGATTGGCGATCGCGGGCCCGGCGGCCGACTGGAGGCCCGCCGCCCCCAGGCCGGCGGTGAGCAGGTCGTCGCTGGCACCGTCGTAGTCGCGCTGGACGACGCTGCCCAGCCAGGCGGGCCGCTCGTTGATGGCGGGACCGCCATCATCGTCGTTGTCGCCGCAGCCGGCCGTCGCCAGGGCGGCGAGCGCCACCAATACCGCCGATGCGCCGCGGGTGCGCCGCGTGCGGGGTCCGTTGCTCATGCCGTCCTCCTCCCAAGGCGCGACCGGGCGCGCCAGACGTGGTCGTTCATGGTTCACCCGTGTTGTGCCGGGCCTTCCAGGGCGCCTATCATCGCCGCCCACACCCCCCGTTTCACCCCCCGAAAGTGGGGATGTTCATGTCTCGACCGCAGCCACGCCTTCCGACGACCAAGCTGTACCCGCCGTCCAGCGACCACCTGCTGCTGGCGCGCCCGGCCTTGCTGGCGGCGCTGGCCGGGCTGGAGCAGCGTCGGCTGGCGGTGGTGACCGCACCCACCGGGTCGGGCAAGTCCACCTTGCTGGCGCAATGCTTCCGCGAGCTGGGCGCGCGCGGCTGGGAGGTGGCCTGGCTGTCGCTGGACGCGCACGACGACGCGCCCCGCCGCCTGCTGGCGGGCCTGGCGGCCACGCTGTCGCGGGTTCGGCCGCCGGTCGGCGAGCCCGTGCTGTCGCTGCTGCAGGGCGACAACGACGTGCCACCGATCGAAGCCGTGTCGCTCCTGATCGACGCGCTGGGACAGTCGGCCCGACCACTGGTGCTCTTCGTCGACGATTGCCAGGTGCTGGCTCATCCGGACGCGGTGGCCGCGCTGCAGTACCTGGTGCAGTACGCGCCGGCGCACCTGCGGTTGGTCCTGGCCAGCCAACGGCGGCTGCCGCTTGCGCTGGCCCGCCTGAAGGCGCGCGGCGCGGTGGTCGAGCTGGGCTTCGACGACCTGCGCCTGAACGAGCAGGAAGTGCGCGCCTACCTGCGCGACTTGCAGCGCATCGTGGTGGACGATGCCGGCATCGCGCAGCTGGCCTGGCAGACCGAGGGCTGGGTCAGCGGCCTCCAGATGGCGTCGATCGCGCTGCGCGAGCAGCAGGGCGGTGCCTCGGGCGATGCGGGAGGCGCGCTGCCGGGTGGGGCGCCCGACCTGGAGCGCTTCGCCGACGCGCTGCTGGACGAGATCCTGGCCCGCCAGCCGGCGCACGTGCAACGGTTCCTGCTGGAGACCTCCGCCTTCGACCAGTTTTGCGCGCCGCTATGCGATGCGGCCACCGGCCGCGACGACTCGGCCGCCATCATCGAGGACCTGGAGCGCGCGCACCTGTTCATCGTTCGCCTGGACCGCGAGCAGATCTGGCACCGGTACCACCACCTGTTCCAGAATTTCCTGCGGGCACGGCTGCGCCGGCGGGACGCCGAGGAGCTGCACACGCTCCAGCTGCGCGCCTGCGCGTGGTTCGAGCGCAACGCGATGCCCGCCGAGGCGCTGCGCGCGGCGCTGGCCGCAGGCGCCGCCGAGGACGCGGTGCGCATCCTGGAGCGCCACGGCCGCACGCTGCTGCGCGAGGGCGGCTTCAAGGAGCTGCACGGGTGGCTGTTGGCCGTAGGCGGCACGGCGGTCCGGCGGTCGGTCGTGCTGAACGTGCTGGACGCCTGGACGCAGCTCTACCTGGGCGACGCGATCGTCGCGGCCGACGCCATCGCCGCGGCCGAGCGGCTGCTGGTCCCGGGGCGCGAGGACTCCTTGCGCGAGGAGCTTTCGATCCAACGGGCGATGTGCGGCGTCACCCGCTACGACCACCTCGACGCCACCGGTCTGTCGCGCAGCCTACCGCAGGCCTTCGGCCCGGAAGACGGCTTGCAGCGCGCCTACGCGCACGTGGTGCTGAATTACGCCGCGCGGCTGGAGGGCGACCTGCCGGCCGCGCGCGCGCACTGCGTCGAGGCCATCCGCATCTCGGATGCGCACGAGCACATGGTGGTCGACTTCATCGCGCGGTACAACCGCGCGGTGGTCGACGTGCTGCGGGCGCGCCCGGACGCGGCGATCGCAGGCCTGCGCCACTGGATCGACGAGCCGCGACACGCGCGCTGGCAGCGCACGGGCAGCGCGGCCTTCCTGCACGCCGCCTTGGCGATCGCGCACCTCGAGCGGCTGGAGCTGCGCCAGGCCGAGACCGCGTTGGACCACGCGGTCGAGCAGCTGGACGCCACGCACACCTTCGCCTACGTCGGCATCGCGCGCGTGCTGCGGGCGCAGGTCCACGCGCTGGAAGGCCGCCACGACGCGGCCCGCGCGGACCTGGCGCGTGCGCGCGAAGTGGGCGGGGCGCGCTCGATCGACCGGGTGATCTTCCGCGCCAGCCTGCTCGAGGCTCGCCTGGCCACGGCGCAGGGCGACAGCGGCCGTTGCGCGCAGGCGCTGGAGGAGGCGCGCGAGATCCTCGCCGCCAGTGGCCAGCTGGGCAGGGCGCTTCCCACCGAGAACGAAGCGGCGTGGCGCATCGTCCGCATCGGGTGGCTGATGTCGCAGGGGGCTGCCGATGCCGCGCTGGGCGAGTCCGCGGCGGCGATCGAGGTGGCCCGCCGCGGCGGCCGCGTGCTGCACGCCTGCGCGGCCCTGGCGCAGCGCGCGGTGGCGCACGCCGCGCTCGGGCTGTCGGACGCGGCCAGGCAGGACGTGGCCGCCGCACTGGAGCTGGCCACGCCCGGCGGCGTGGCCTTGCCTTTCGTCCTGGCGGGAGAGCCGCTGCTGCGCCTGCTGGACGACGCCCCGGCGGCGATCGCCCAGGCCGCACCGATCCAGGCGGCTCGCGCCTTGCTGCGACGGCCCGGCGGCCCGCCCGCCCAGGCGCAGCCGGGCCCGGCTACGGCCGCCGCGGCGCTGCATCCGCGGGAACTCCAGATCCTGTCGCTGGTGGCGGCGGGCCTGCGCAATCGCGACATCGGCGACCGGCTCTTCCTGTCCGAGGAAACGGTGAAGTGGTACCTGAAGCGGGTCTACGAAGCGCTCGGCGTCGGCAACCGCACGCACGCCCTGGCGCGGGCGCGCGAGCTGAAGCTGATGCGGTAGGTGCATCCCGGCTGCAACGGCCGTTGGCTACAATCGGACGATGGCCCGCATCGTCCCCGATGGCTGGGCGTCGCTCGAGCCCACGGGCGCGGCGCGGCGCGAGATCGACACCCTGCGTGAGCTCGGCGCCGCGCTGCCGGCCGACTGCACGGTCTACCACGGCGTGCACTGGACCCGCATCGAACAGGGGTGGTCGGTCTGGGGCGAGGTCGACTTCATCGTGGTGGGCCCCACCGGCCGGGTCCTGCTGATCGAGCAGCGCTCCGGCTTCGTCGAGGAGACCGACGAGGGCCTGATGCACACGGTGGCGGGGCGGCCGCGAAGCCTGAAGGCACAGTTCGCGCGTTCCATCGAGGCGCTGTCGGCGCGGTTCGCGCAGTCGGTGCATGGCCGCGCGCGGCTGGCGGTCGACTACCTGCTGTACCTGCCGGATTACGTGGTCAAGAACCCGGCGATCGCCGGCCTGGCCCCCGAGCGCATCGTCGATGCCCGCCGCCGCGGCGAATTCGCTCGTGCGGTGCGCGAGGCCGCCGGCGTGCCGCCGGACGCCAGCGCACGCAGCCGGGGCACCGCCGTGGCGCCGCCGCCACCCGCGCCTGAACCCGGCTTGCCGCCCTACGCCCCCGCGGCCGACGTCCACAAGTTCCTGTCCGACACGCTGGAGCTGGTGCCGGACGTGAGCGCGCTGATCGGCCGGGCCGGCGACTGGGTCACGCGCCTGTCGGGCGGCCTGGCCACCTGGGCGCGCCGGCTGGAGTTCGAGCCGTTCCGCCTGCGCGTGCAGGGCACGGCGGGCTCCGGCAAGACGCAGCTGGCGTTGGCCGTGCTGCGCGACGCCGCCGCCGCGGGCCTGCGCACGCTGTACGTCTGCTACAACCGGCCGCTGGCGGACTACGTGTCCGACCTGGCGCCGCCCGGCTGCACGGTCTCCACCTTCCACACGCTGGGCGACCGTCGGCTGCAGGCCAGCGGCCAGGTGCCGGACTTCCGCGAGCCCGGCGTGTTCGAGCGCTTCGAGCAGGCCATGCTCGACTGGCATCCCACGCCGGAGGAGCAGGTGGACGTGCTGGTCGTGGACGAAGGCCAGGACTTCCATCCGCGCTGGGGCGATGCGGTCTTGCGCCACCTGCGGCCGCAAGGGCGCGCCTGGTGGCTGGAAGACCCGATGCAGAACCTCTACGGCCGCGAGCCCATGCCGCTGCCCGGCTGGGTGGTGCTGCGCGCCGACGTCAACTACCGCACCCCGCGCGACATCCTGCGCGACATCCAGTCGATGATCGGCCTGGCCCACGTGCAGGCGGCCAGCCCGGTGGTGGGCGAAGGCGTCGAGATCCACACCTACGCCGACACGGCGGGCCTGGTCGATCGCACCAAGCGCGCGATCACCGAAGCGCTACGGCTGGGCTTCAAGCGCAGCGAGATCGCGCTCTTGACCTGGCGCGGCCGGGAAAGCTCGCAACTCGTCCCGATGGAATCGCTGGGTCCGCACAAGCTGCGCGCGTTCACCGGCAAGTACGACCTCTTCGGGCAGCCGGTGTTCCGCGACGGCGACCTGCTGGTCGAGACCCTGTTCCGGTTCAAGGGACAGTCGGCGCCTTGCGTGGTGCTCACCGAGATCGACTTCGAGCAATTGGACGAGCGCGCCCAACGCCGGCTCTTCGTGGGGGCCACGCGCGCCACCATCCGGCTGGCGCTGGTGATGAGCGAGCGCGCCGCGGCGCTGTGCGGCGCCGACCGGCTGGGGACCGTGGGTGGCGCAGGCGCCGATCGACGGGGTTGAGGTCGCGGATCCGGTCGCCGATCCATCCGGCGCGCGTCGGCCCCAGCGGCTCCGGATGAGCCGGCAGCGCGGCTGGCGCAAGCCCGCCGGTGCCGTGTACGTGAGCCGCCCCACGCGTTGGGGCAACCCGTACCGCGTCGACGAGCTCGGCCGGCAGGAAGCGGTGGCCCGGTATGCGGCGCACTTGGCGGCCGACCCGGCCCTGGCCGCCGAGGCGCGTTCGGCGCTGGCGGGGCGGGACCTGCTCTGCTGGTGCCCGCTCGACGAGCCCTGCCACGCGGACGTGCTGCTGGCGGTCGCCAACGCGGGTTAGCGGCGGGGCCCTGGTCGTGGCAGGTCGGTGCGGATCGCCCGGCCGGCCGGAATGGCTGGAACGGCCGGTCGGATGCGCCACCCTCGTTCGGCAGTAAGATCGACGGCTGGTCACGCTCCCGCCCCGCCATGAACCTCTCCGACATCGCCGCCCTGACCGATCGCAAGTGGGACGAAGAGATCGTCCCGCGCCTGGTCGACTACGTCCGCGTTCCCGCCAAGTCGCCCGCCTTCGACGCGAGCTGGGCCGCCCACGGGCATCTCGACCGCGTGGTACGCGAAGCGCAGGACTGGTGCCGCGCGCAGGGCATGGCCGGCACCTTCGAGATCGTGTCCATCGACGGCCTGACGCCGTGCCTCTTCTTCGACCTGCCCGCCACCGCCGGCCTGGGGTCGGACCGCACCGTCATGTTCTACGGGCATCTGGACAAGCAGCCCGAGATGACCGGCTGGCGTGAAGACCTGGGCCCTTGGACGCCGAAGATCGAGGACGGCAAGCTGTACGGGCGCGGTGCCGCCGACGACGGCTACGCCGTGTTCGCCGCGCTGGCGATCGTGCAGGCACTGGACGCGCAAGCGGTGGCGCGGCCGCGTTGCGTGGGCCTCATCGAGACTTGCGAAGAGAGCGGCAGCCCCGACCTGCCGGCCTACCTGCGGCTGCTGGCGCCCCGGCTGGGCGACGTGGCCTTGCTGGTGGGATTGGATTCGGGCTGCGGCAACTACGAGCAGCTGTGGGTGACCACGTCGCTGCGCGGCCTGGTGGGTGGCGTCCTCAGCGTCGAGATCCTCACCGAGGGCGTGCATTCGGGCATGGCCAGCGGCATCGTGCCGTCGTCCTTCCGCATCGCCCGCAAAGTCCTGGACCGCATCGACGACTCCGGCACCGGCCGCGTGCTGCTGCCGGAACTGCACGCCGACATCCCGGCCGAGCGCAGCGCGCAGGCGCAGGACGCAGGCGCGATCCTGGGCGATTCGGTCTGGACGCAGTTCCCGTGGGTGGGCTGTTCGCACGAGCACTCGCCGGGCGACAAGGCCGCGCACGCGATGCCCACCACCACCGATCCGGTCGACGCGATCCTGGCCCGCACCTGGCGACCGGCGCTGTCCGTGACCGGCATGGCGGGCTTCCCGTCGATCGATTCGGCCGGCAACGTGCTGCGCCCGCGCACCGCGCTGAAGCTCAGCATGCGCATCCCGCCCACCGTGGACGCCGATGCGGCCACCGCGGCGATGAAGCGCGCACTGGAAGCCGATGCGCCATACCAGGCCCGCGTCACCTTCAAGGCCGACCACGGAGCCACCGGCTGGAACGCGCCGCCCACCGCGCCGTGGCTCAAGGCCGCGCTGGACGAGGCATCCCGCGGCGCCTTCGGGCGCGAGGCCGCCTGGATCGGCGAGGGCGGCACGATTCCCTTCATGAACATGCTGGGCGAATTCTTCCCACAGGCCCAGTTCCTCATCACGGGCGTGCTGGGTCCCAAGTCAAACGCCCACGGTCCGAACGAGTTCCTGCACATCGGTTACGCCAAGCGCCTGACCCAGGCGGTGGCGGCCGTGGTGGCGGCTGCCCGCTGAGGGCGGCGGCCCGCGGCCGACGGCCCGCCGCGAAAGGCGCATGATCCCACGCATTCCGTCCCCGCCGCCCGACGAGCTCCGGACCGAGCCCGTCTCGGCGGCCGCGCGCGTGGCGCCGCACGCCCGCGAAGCGTCGGCGCAAGGCCGCGAGCGCAGTGCCGGCGCGTCGTCCGCCCCCGCGTCACGCCCCCGTCCCATGGTCGAGCCGATGGACGACGTGCGGCTTTCGGTCCGTCCCGGGTCGGATGGGGAAAAGCCGTTGAACGCGGTGCGGCTGTATTCGGAACTGCTGCGGCCGGCCCTGCCGGCGCTGGGCGGCTCGCATGCGGCGCAGGGACCGGGCGCAGCGGCGCCCGAGGCGTGGTCTTCGGTTGCCCGCAACACCGCGGCGACGCAGGCTGCGGTGTCGGCCTCCGCCGTCGCCCGCGCACGGCTCGCCCTGTCGGCCGCCGGGGCGCAAGTCGCGGCCCGGGCGGGCGCAGCGCCAGCCGAGGACGGCCGCGCCAGCGCAACGACCGGTGCCCCTGACGCGCAGGCCGCCCTGGTCGCCCTCGCGGTGGCGCACGCCATGCGGGACCGCGGCGCCGATGCGGCGAGCCCGCCGAGGGGCTCCGCCGCGCCGCACGAGGCGGGCGCCCCGCATCCACGGGCCGGCGAGGCCGCCGTGGCGCACCACTTGGCGCAGGGCGCCGTCCAAGAAGCCGCACGCCGCACGGCACGTCCGGCCGCGGCGGATCCCGGCCAGGACCGGCTGCTACCGGGCGGCCGCTCCAGCGGCGCGCCGCTTCCTTCTCAGGGCACGGCCTCCCCGCAGGGCCTCGCACGCGCCATCGCCGCTGCCATGACTGGACGTCTCGGCTGGCTGCTGGCGGCCTGCGGCGCGCTCCTGGTGTTGTCGATGTCGTTCGGTTGACGGCCCGGCCACGGCGTTGCCCGATCGTCCTCGCATCCTGGTGCCTTCGTGGACGCGATGCGCCGTCACCGCGTCGGGCACGTCGTGCTCCAGGCGGCCCCCAGCCGCCTGCGGCATCGCCCGGCGGGTGTAAAGTCGAAGGCTGGCGAGCATCTGGCGACGACATGGACAGGCAAGCGAAGGCAGTGGTGTGCCGCGGGACCGACCGGCCCTACGAGGTCGAGCAGATCACCGTGGAGGGGCCGCGCCGCAACGAGGTCACCATCCAGATCGCGGCCTGCGGCGTGTGCCACAGCGATCTTTCGGCCACCGACGGCACCATCGCCTTCCCGCCACCGCTGGTGCTGGGCCACGAGGGCGCCGGCGTCGTGGTGGAGGTGGGCGAGGGCGTCACCGACCTGGCGGTGGGCGACCACGTGCTGTCGTCCTTCGTGTCGATGTGCGGCAAGTGCCGCTGGTGCACGACGGGCCGCCCGGCGCTGTGCGACCAGGGCGCGCGCACCATGACCACCTTGCCCGACGGCACCGTGCGCACCCGCGACGCTTCCGGTGCGCCGCTGTCGGTGTTCTCGGGTTGCGGCGTGATGGCCAGCTTCGCCACGCTGCACGTCGACAGCGTCGTGCGCATCGACAAGGACGTGCCGCTGGACCGGGCCGCGCTGGTGGGCTGCGGCGTCACCACCGGCTTCGGTGCGGCCGCCAACACCGCGCGGGTGGCGGCAGGCTCGTCGGCGGTGGTGTTCGGCGCGGGCGGCGTCGGGCTCAACGCCATCCAGGGCTGCGCGATCTGCGGCGCGTCGACCATCGTCGCGGTCGACACCAGCGACGAGAAGCTGGAATTGGCCCGCAGCTTCGGCGCCACCCATGTGCTGAACGCCACGCGCGAAGAGAACGTCGTCAAGTCGTTGCGACGCATGACGGGTGGCGGTGCCGACTACGCCTTCGAGTGCGTGGGGCGGGGCGAGGTGCTGGCGCAGGCCTACGGGGCGCTGGCCAAGGGCGGCACCGCCGTGATGGTCGGCGTGGCGGCGTCCAAGGACACCACCACGGTGCGCACGGCATCGCTCACCTTCGAAGAGAAGACGCTCACCGGCAGCTACTTCGGCAGCGCACGGCCACGCGTCGACTTCCCCCGCATCCTGGGGCTGTACCGCGCCGGCCGGCTCAAGCTCGACGAACTGGTGACGCGCACCTATTCCGTGGACGAGGCGCCGGCTGCCTTCGACGATCTGCGGGCCGGCCGCAACGCCCGCGGCGTCATCGTCTTCTGACGCGCCTCCACTCGCGCCCGACATGACTCCCGACGAGAACGACTGGCTTTCCCGCCCCAGGCAGCGGGCCACGCGCCGCTGGCTGCGCGTGGCGGTGGGTGTGGTGCTGGCCGCCATCTTGCTGCTGGTGCTGGCGGTGGCCTTGGGATACTTCGCGCCCGGGGTGTAGGGGAGACCCGCAGGGCGCCTGCGAAGGCGGGCGCCGCGACCCACGGATGGCTCCGGTTGAAAGCGCGCGGTCAGGACGCATGCCGGCCACGCGACAACCGCGCGTGTTTCGTCGGATAGTGCTTGCGCTCGCGCGCGCCCGTGCACACGCTCGCGCCCGTGCGTTCCTTCCTCGACGTTCCCGCTCTCCGCCGCGCGGCCCCTGCCGTGGTGCTGGCGCTGCTGCTGGCGATCGCCGTCGCGTCGGCCATCGCCGCGGCCGCGGCCGCGCCTGCGGTGGCCGCGACGGCCGCGTCGCCCGTCCCGATCGGCGTCGGGGCGCGCGTCGAAGCGCTCGGGTCGTCGGCCGCGCACGGATCGGGGGGCGCCGCCGCCCCCGCCCCCGCCGCCGCCCCCGTGCAACGGATCCGCGTGGGGATCCGCGATGTGCCGCCGCTGGCGTTCCGCGACGTCGACGGCAACGTCGCGGGCTACCTGGTCGAATTCCTCGAGACCGTGGGCCGGCGCAGCGGACTTCGCTTCGACTACGTGTCCTACCTGTCGACCGAAGCCTTGCAGCAGGCCACGATCGAAGGCGAGGTCGACGCGGCGCTGCCGCTGCTGCCAACGCCGGAACGGCAGAAGCACTTCGCCTTCACCGCTCCGCTGGCGACCTTGTCGGTGGCGATCCTGGCGCGCGGCGACACGTCCCCGCCCGATGCCGCCTTGTCCCAGTTGGCCGGCGTGCCGGTGGCCGTGGCGTCGCAGGCGTCGATGATGCGGCACGCGCTGCTGCAGGCGCAGCCCGCCGCGCAGCCCTTGTCCCGGCGCAGCGATGCCGAGATCGTCGTCGCCGTCGCCACGGGCGAGGCGCGTTACGGCTTGGTCGAGCGCACCCGCGCCGTCTACACGCTGCGTCGGCTGGGCCTGACCAGCGTGGCCGACGTCGGCACCGCGCCTTGGCCGTACGAGGTGACCATGGCGATCCGCGAGAGTCTGTCGCCGCAAGTGCGCCAGGCGGTCGCCGATGCCGTCGCCTCGGTCCCGCCGGGGGAGCGCCGCGAGCTGGTGGCCCGCTGGCTGGATCCGCTCGCGGCGCCCTGGCACCAGCGCAACGGCAAGGCGCTGCTGGCGGCCCTGGTCAGCGTGGGGCTGGTGGGCGTGCCGGCCGGCGTCATGGTGCAGCGCAAGCTCGCCAGCGGCCGGCGCGACCTGGCGCGCGTGCACGACCTCCTGCAGCGTACCGCCCAGGCGGCCAGTGTCGGCGGCTGGGAACTGGACTTGCGCACCGGCGCATTGCAGCTCACCGCGCAGACCCACGCCATCCTGGGCACGGACCCGTCGCAGCCCGGTCCGGACTTGGCGCTCACGATGCAGCGTTACGAGCCCGGCTCCCGCCTGCTGGCAGCGGCCACGCTGGAGCGGCTGCGCCGCGGCGGGCCGCCCGAGCAACTCGACCTGCAGGTGCGTCGGACCTCGGCAGAAGTGGTCTGGGTCCGCGCGACCGCGCAGGGCCGGATGATCGACGGCGTGGTCGCGCAGGTCTTCGGCACTTTCCAGGACATCCACGCGGCCAAGCTCGAGCAGCTGGCCCGCGAGGAATCCGAACGGCGCTATCGCACGCTGGCGGACAACGTGCTCGACCTGATCACGATGCACTCCGAGGACCAACGCGCCACGGTCGTCTACGCGACGCCTTCGTCCCTGCAGATCACCGGCTTTCCGCCCGAGGCGCTGGTGGGCGGCTCGCCGTTCGACCGCGTGGACCTGGACGACTTGCCCGCGGTGCGCGCCTTCTTCGCCGGCCTGACCCGGGGCGAGACGCCCGATTCGATCCTGTATCAATTCCGCCGCGAAGACGGGCAATGGATCTGGCTGGAAACGCGGGCCAAGACCGTGTTCGACGACGATGGGCGCATCCTGGATGTCGTCGCGGTGTCGCGGGACGTGGGCGAGCGGGTGCGCGCCAGCGAAGCGCTCGCGCGCTCGGAGGGACGTCATCGCCACCTGGCCTTCCACGACGCGCTGACCGGGTTGCCGAACCGCGCCGCGCTGCTCGACCGGCTGTCGGCCGCGGTCGCCGCACCCACCGGGGCGGCAGCGCTGCTGTTCGTCGACCTGGACGGCTTCAAGCACATCAACGACGCGCGCGGGCATTCGGCGGGCGACGCGCTCCTGGTGGAGATCGCACGGCGCCTGCGCGCCGCATTGGGCGAAGAGCCGTTCCTGGCCCGTTTCGGCGGCGACGAATTCGTCGCGATGCTGCACGATGCGCGCGGCGACGAGGTCGTGGCGGAATGCGCGGCCCGCCTGATCGAGGCGTGCGCGCAGCCGGTGATGCTGGCCGGCGGGCCGGCGTAACTGACCGCCTCGATCGGCGTGGCGCGGCACCCGGAGCACGGCCGCGACCCGGAGGCGCTGCTGGCGGCGGCGGACGCCGCCATGTACGCCTCCAAGGCCGCCGGCCGCAACACCTGGCGTGCGTTCAGCCCGGCCATCGGGCAGGCGATCGCGGACCGTGCCGGCGCTTTGCACGAGCTGCGGGACGCGCTCGAGCACGACCGCCTCGAACTCCATTACCAGCCCAAGGTGGACCTGCGCAGCGGGGCCTGCGTCGGTGTCGAGGCGCTGTTGCGCAGGCGCACGCCGGACGGTGTCGAGGGCCCGGCGCGGCTGATCGCGGCCGCCGAGGAGTCCGGGCTCATCGGGCGCTTGGGCGAATGGGTGGTGCGCACCGCCGCGGCCCAATCGCGCGCATGGCGCCGCGAGGGGATCGCCCTGCCGATCGCGGTCAACGTGTCCGGCTTGCAGTTGCGGGACGGCGCCTTTGTTGCGTTCCTGGCCGACCAGATCCGCTTCGACCCCCAGCTGCCGCGCTTCCTCCAGCTCGAACTGACCGAGACCAGCCTGGCGCTGGCGTCCGACGGCGCGTCCGAGGTGTTCACGGAGATCCGCCGGCTCGGCCTCAAGCTGCACATCGACGACTTCGGCACCGGGTACTCCAGCCTGGCGTACCTGCCCATGCTGCCGATGGACGCGCTGAAGATCGACCGCGGCTTCGTGGCCGGCATGACACGCAGCCAGGACTCGCGCGAGATCGTGCTGGCGATCCTGGCGGTGGCGCGCGCGCTGAAGCTGGCCGTGATCGCCGAAGGCGTGGAAACCCGCGAGCAGGCCGAGTTCCTCGCGTCGCACGGTTGCGACCAAGCGCAGGGCTATCTCTACGCGTGTCCGGCACCCGCCGCCGCGGCGGCCGCCTTCGCCGCGCAGGACCATCGGCAGCGCGCCGTGGACCACCAGGCCACCGCCTAGCGCCCTGGCGGACCGGAAGCGGGCCGCGTGACGAGCCGAGCTCGCGCGGGGTCCGTGCGTATGATCGCGGCTTCGCCCATGTCCCAGGAGCCCGCCGTGTCGATCGATGCCATCGAGGTCGAAACCGGCCCCAACCCCGTCGCCAGCGTCGTCGTCCTGCACGGGCTGGGCGCCGACGGCAGCGACTTCCTGCCGATCGCCGACCAGCTCGACCTGTCCGGTGCCGGCCCGGTGCGCTTCGTCTTTCCCCACGCCCCGGTCATGCCGGTGACCATCAACGGCGGCATGCGGATGCGGGCCTGGTACGACATCGTCGGCTCCGACCTGGCACGGCGCGAGGACGAGCGCGGGCTGCGCGCCTCGCAGGCGATGGTGGAAGCGGTATTGGCACGCGAGCGCGAGCGTGGCATCGACGCCGGTCGGATCGTGCTGGCCGGCTTTTCACAAGGTTGCGCGATGGCGCTGCTGACCGGCCTGCGCCACGGCGAGCGGCTGGCGGGCATCGCCGGTTTGTCGGGCTACCTGCCGCTGGCCGCGTCGCTAGCGGCCGAACGCGACCCGGCCAATGCCCAGGTGCCGGTGTTCCTGGCGCACGGCATCCGCGACGGCATCGTGCCGCTGGCTCGCGGCCGGGCGTCCCGCGACGCCCTGCTGGCGCTGGGGTACCCGGTTGAGTGGCACGAGTACCCGATGGAGCACTCGGTCAGCGCTGAGGAGATCTCCGACCTGGAGCGCTGGCTGCTGACGGTGCTGCGCTAGGACGCTCGCCCGCGTCCGCCGCGCCCTCGGGCGGAGCGCTGCTCGACGCCGAGCCTTCCAGGTTGGACGCGTCCCGTGCCTCGTCCTCCGGCGCCGTGTCGTCCCGAGTGACCTGGTCGATCGCGGCTTCGGACCCCGCGCGCAGGTGGCGTGGGTTCAGCATCTTCTGGCGCAGCGGCATTCGGGCACCTTCAGCGATGGATGCCGTGGCCTCGGGCAGCGCGGCCGCGGTCCGAAGCACCTTAGCACGACGCCCGTCCGCCGCGCCGCATCGACCCGACCCGCCTCGGGACCGGGCCGGGATCAAGCCGGATCGGCGGTGCGCTGCGTGACCACCTGATGGACGAAAGCGAGCTTTTCCAGGGCGGGCGTCGATAGCACGAACGGGTACGCGTCGCCCGTTCCCATGCTTCGGGTGAGGCTGTTCAGCGCCACGGTCAGCGGGATCCACTGGTCCCGCATCTCTTCGAAGGTGCGGGCGATCAGGGGCTGGCGCCGCTCGGTGTTCAACTCCAGGGACAGCTCCGGCGTGCCCTGCGGCAGAAGGACGAGGCCCAAGGACTTGGCCGTCTCCAGCGTATCGGCCATGTGCATGAAGTGCGCCCAAGTCTCGGCCCAGTCCTCCCACGGGTGCATGGTCGCGTATTCGCTCACGAACCGGTCCTGCCAATCGGCGGGCGCCCCGTGCTCGTAATGGCGGTTCAGCGCCTCCTGGTAGTCGAGGCGCTCGTCGCCGAACAGCGCCCGGAACTGCTCCAGGAGTTCGGTGCCCGCGATCAGCCGGTCCCAGTAGTAATGGCCGACTTCATGCCGGAAATGACCCAGCAGCGTGCGATAGGGCTCGCCCATCGCCTTGCGGTTCTTCTCGCGCACCGCGTCGTCCGCCTCGGCCAGGTTGATGACGATGTGACCGTTGTCGTGACCGGTCATCACCTGGTGCTTCGGCGTGCTGGCCATGAACGAGAACATCAGTCCGCCCTGCGGATCGACGCCGCGCGGTTGCACCGGCAAGCGCATGGCGAGCAGGGTGTAGATGAGCCGGCGCTTGGCGGTCTCCATCAAGCCCCACAACGCACGGTTGCCCGGCACGCCCATGTCGGGCACGGTCTCGTTGAGCCTGCACGCGACGCACAGCCGGTTGGGGTCTGCTGCCGACACCATCCAGTTGCACACGCGCTCGATGCCGTAGTTGGCGCACTGCCGGTAGGCGCCGCCGTCCTTGGACCGCCACAGGCGGCTCGCCGGATCGGTGCCCGTGGCGGAAGGGCCGCCGACACCGCTGGCGCCCGCGTCGGCCGGCTCGAAGGTCGCCATGCGCAGGTATTGCGGAACGAAGCCCAGCGCGCGGCCGCACGAGACGCAGGTGACGTTCTCGAAGTAGACGACGTGCTCGCAGTGGTTGCAGCGGAAGTGCTTCATGGCAGGGACGGGGGCATGGGCGGGGGTCGGGCGGGGGTCGGCCGGGCGAGACCGGTGCGCGCGACGAGCGCGCGTCATCAAGCGACCGTCGTGCCTGCGGGCCGGCCGCTGCGCGCCGGCGCGCGGCACGGCAGGCCGGCAGCGAAGCCGTCTCCTCGGGCCCGCCCTGGCGGTGATCGACGGCAGCACGTATCGTCCGGACCATTCCACTCGATTTCCACGAGGCCCGGCCCGCCATGCGCAACATCGACGAGAACACCATCACGGAGGCGGTCGTCGCCTCGTTCGCGGACTGCAAGGACGAGCGCCTGCGCACGGTCATGACGAGCCTGACGCGGCACCTGCACGCGTTCGCGCGCGAGGTGCGGCTGACCGAGGAGGAGTGGTTCGCCGGCATCCGCTTCCTGACCGAGGCCGGCCACATCACCGACGACAAGCGCCAGGAGTTCATCCTGCTGTCCGACACGCTGGGCCTGTCGATGCTGGTGACCGCGCAGTCCAACCCCAAGCCGGCCGGCTGCACCGAAGCGACGGTGTTCGGTCCGTTCTTCGTGGAGGGCGCACCGGTCTTTCCCAATGGCGCCGACATTTCAAACGGCGCGCCCGGGCAGCCGTGCTGGGTCAGCGGGCAAGTGCGCGACTCGTCCGGGCGCCCCGTGGCGGGCGCGTTGCTGGATGTGTGGCAGTCCGACGAAGAGGGCCTGTACGACGTGCAGCGGGGCGGCGACGAACACCGTGCGCGTGGCCGGCTGCGCGCGGACGACGACGGCCGCTTCGCCTTCCGGACGATCCTGGCCGAGTCCTACCAGATCCCGCACGACGGCCCGGTGGGGCGCATGCTCGAGGCGGTGGGCCGGCACGCGTGGCGGCCCGCGCACCTGCACTTCATGATCCAGGCGCCCGGGCACGAGACGCTCATCACGCACGTCTTCCGCAATGGCGACCAGCACCTGGATTCCGACGCGGTGTTCGGCGTGCGGTCCACGCTGATCGCCGACTGGGCGCGCCACGAGCCCGGCCAGGCGCCCGACGGCACGCGCTGCGACACGCCCTTCCACACGCTGCGTTACGACTTCGTGCTCGCACCCGAGCGCAGCGGGCTCACTGCGCCGCGCACGTGAAGCTCGCCGATCAGTCGCGCACGGCCAGCATCACGGCGTAAGCCTTGAACAGGGCCGTCGCCGGTTGCCCGACCTCCAGGGACAGCGCTTCGGCCGCGTCGTTGGTGATGCTGGCGGTGACCTGTGCGCCGCCGGGCAACGCCAGGCCGACCAGCGACGTGGTGGCGCCCTTCGCCACGCGCGACACGGTGCCTTCCAACTGGTTGCGGGACGACAGGCGCCAGCCCGCCAGGTCGGTGGCCAGCACCACTTCCGACGCCTTGACCAGGGCGATCGCTTCCTGTCCGACCGCCAGTCGCAGGCGCGTCGCGGAGGCGGTCGTCAGGGCCGCGGTGATCTCCACGCCGCCTGCGATCGCCACCGTGGCCTGCGTCGTGGCCGGGCCGGCCTCGACGGACCGGATGGTCCCGGCGAATTGGTTGCGTGCGGACGTCTTCATCGAAAGCCTCCTGAAGAGGGCCGCGAGGCCCGGTTGATCGTTCATCCACGCCACCTGCTCGTGGAGGAACGCCTGGTGCCTCTGATGCAGGGTGCGCCAGGCGGCGAGCAGGGCCTGCCCCGCGGGCGTCAACCGCGAGCCGCCGCCACCGCGCCCGCCGGTCGAGGTCTCGACCAGCGGCACCGGGCAGAGGTTGCTGGCAGTGTCCAGGACCAGCCACGCACCCTTGTAGCTGTAGCCGGAGGCGCGCGCGGCCTTGTGCAGCGAGCCGGTCGCGTCCAACGCCTCCAGCAGCGCGAAGAAGCGCGCGTCCAGGCGCCCCGCGATCGACAGTTCGCCTTGCAGCAATGCCGCGGCGCCTTCGGCGCGCGGGGCCGGGTCGCGGTCGGGCGCGGTCAAGGCTTCGGCTCACCTGCGGGCGCGTCCGCCTCCAGCAACGCGCGCAGCCGCGCCTCGCCCGGTCGCGGCAGCGGAGCGGGCTCGGGCGACAGGACGCGCTGCGCCAATTCGCGGCTTTGCGCCGTGTCGAGGTCGACTTCGCGCACGACGCGGCCGCCGTCGATCAGGAAGGCGACATTCGCCAACGCCAGCACGTCCTCGACGTCGTGCGTGATCATCACCGCCGGGATGCCCCAGCGCGCACGCACGGCCCCCAGCTCCTCTCGGAGCTGCCGCCGCAGCATCGGGTTGAGCGCCGCGAAGGGCTCGTCCAGCAGCAGCACCCGGGGGTTGCAGGCCAGCGCGCGCGCGAGCGCCACGCGCTGCTGCTGGCCGCCGGACAAGGTCGCCGGCCGGCTGTCGGCCATGGCGGACAGGCCGAAGCCCTCGAGCAACTCGTCCACGCGCCGGGCGTCCTCGGGCGACAAGCGCCGCCGCCAGCTGGTCAACCCGAAGGCGACGTTGCGCCGCACGCTCAGATGCGGGAAGAGCGCGTACTGCTGGAAGAGATAGCCCGCGCCGCGCTCGGGCGTGGGCACGTCGATGCGGGCCGCCGAGTCGAACCAGGTCCGTCCGCCGACGCGCACGTGGCCCGCCTGCGGCCGCAACAGCCCCGCCATGGCCTGCAGGGTCAGCGACTTGCCCGCGCCCGACGGCCCATAGAGGGCCACCACCGGCGCGTCGCTGGCGAACACCATGTCCGCCTCGAAGCGCCGCGCGCGGTCCGACACCGAAAAGCGCAGCGCGACGTCGATCACGGCTTGCCGAAACCGAAGCGGGCGAGGATGCCCTGCGCGTCGGGGCCGGACAGGAACGTGGCGAAGTCGCGCGCCAGCGCGGCTTGCTTGCTGTCGGCGACCACCGCGACCGGGTAGGTGACCGGTGAATGGCCGGTCGCGGTCAGCACGATGCGCACCTTGTCTTTCATGATCTGCGCGTCGGTGCGGTAGACGAAGCCTGCGTCGGCCTCGCCACGCGCGACGTAGTCCAGCACCTGGCGCACGCTGTCGGCATAGACCAGCTTGGTCACGATCGCGCCCCACACGCCCGCAGCGTCCAGCGCCTGCCTGGAATAGCGGCCCACCGGCACCGTGGCGAGCTTGCCGATCGCGATGCGCTTGACGTCCGGGCCCGCCAAGTCGGCCACGCGCGAAAGCGCCGGACCGCCTTGCGCCGGCGCGATCATCACGAGCGTGTTGCTGGCGAAGTCGCGACGCGTCGCGGCGTCCAGCGCCTTCTGCTGCACGCCGCGGTCCATGGTCTCCTGGTCGGCGCTCGCGAACACGTCCACCGGCGCGCCCTGCAGAATCTGCTGGATCAACACGCCCGACGCGGCGAAGTTGAAGCGCACCGTGGTGCCCGGGCGGGCCGCCTCGAAGCGGGCGCCGATCTCCCGGAAAGCGTCGGTGAGGCTGGCGGCGGCGGACACCGTGAGTTGCTGCTGCGCGCTGGCCGACAGCGGCGACACGGCCAGCGCCACGAGCGCGGCCAGGGAGGCGGCGAGGCGGGCGCCAGCGCGGGTCCGAACGCGGGCGGCGAGGCGCGCCGCGACGCGGGCGGCGAAACGGGTGTCCGGCGCCGTCATCTTGGAAATCCTCGAAGGTGGCCGGGTCGCGGGGCGAACAGCCGGTTGGAAAGGACCAGGACCGCGACCGAGACCGCCGACACCACCAGCGCCAGCACCAGCGCCACGTCGTCCTGCCCGGCCTGGACCGCGTCGTAGATGGCCATCGACGCCGTCTGCGTCTGGTCGGGAATGGAGCCGGCCACCATCAGCGACGCGCCGAATTCACCCATGGCCCGGGCGAACGCCAACAGCGTCCCGGCCAGGATGCCGGGCCAGGCCAGCGGCAGCGTCACCCGCAGGAACACGTCCACGCGCGACTGGCGCAGGGTGCGGGCCGCGGCTTCCATCGTGGGGTCGACCTGGGCGAACGCGGTGCTGGCGGCCTTGAGCACCAGCGGCAGCGCCACCAGCGTCGAGGCGACGACGGCGCCGTGCCAGCTGAAGATGATCGTGTAGTCGAAGCGGTCGCGCAGCCATGCGCCGATCGGCCCGCGGCGACCCATCAACAGCAGGATGCCGTAGCCGATCACCGTGGGTGGCAGCACCAGCGGCAGCATGAAGATGGCTTCCAGCAGGCCGCGGCCGGGCAGGCGGGTGCGAGCGAACACCCAGCCCAGCGCGATCCCCAGCACCAGCGCGAAGGCAGTGGCGAAAGCCGCCACGCGCATCGTCAGCGCCAGCGGCGCCCAGTCGAACCCGGCGAACACGGTCGCAACGCGCTCCGTCGATCCGAAAGCGCGTAGTGTATTCGACTACATCACGGTTTAGTCGGGTTGGTGGCGGGAGGTCGCATGGGGTTGCGGCCCAGCGCGGCCAATGCGGCCCACGCCGTCGCACCCAGGTGCGGCCGGCGGAAGTAGCGGAAGTCGTCGATCGTGCTGTCAGGGCCCAGGGCGAGTCCGGTCGTGATGCTCGGGGCGCGAGTGGCCCAAAGGTAGCCGCCCGGGCTCACGTCGCTCGCCAAGGCATCGAGCAGCCGCCCCGCAGGGGCTTCACGTCCCACGACGCGGTAGACCAGGGCCGCTTGCGCCGTGCCCTCGACCCAGACGCCATCGCGGTCGTCGTCGAAGTCGAAGCCTCCGCCCACCGCGTGGGCGCGTTCCACGAAGGCCAGCGCGCCGCGCCATGCGGGCGGCGGGTCGGGCAGCAGCAGGGGCCACAGTTGCGCGTCGAGGGCGGAGCGGCCGCGGGCGCGGGTGGCGCCGTCCGGAAGCGTCCCGACGGCGAAGCGCCCCGCGGCCGGATCCCACATCGCGTCCAGGAAGGCGCGCGCATGGGCCGCCTGCGCGGACCAGGTGGGCTGAGCGTCGGCAGGGCGATTCAGCGCGCGCGTCCCGCGGTCCGCCAGCCACGCGAAGACCGCGGCCAGGTCGACGTTGTGCTCCGTGGACTTCCATCCGATGGGTTGCGGCGCGTCGTCGAAGCCGTGCACGCCGCCGCTGAAGCCCCCCGGTCCGCGTGGGCTGCGCGTGCGGTCCACGGCCCAGCGGGCCAGGCGCGCCGCGCCAGCGTGGAAACGGGCCGCGTTGCCCGCGTTGCCCGCGTTGCCCGCGTTGCCCGTGTTGCCGGCCTCGCCCGTGGCGTCGGCCAGTGCCAACAAGGCCAGCGCCACCCAGGCGACGTTGCCGGTCGACGATCCGACCTGATACGGATCTTCCAGCCAGCGGCCGGCGGCCGCATCCCACCAACCCGCTGGCGGGACCGGCGTCTCACGCTGCGGCCCGGCGCGATAAGCGTTGCGTAGCCGGCCAGCGGCCCCGGCTCGGTCGGTCGTGGCGGCCGCCAGGAGCGCTTCGCCCAGGCGCAGCGCCTGCGCGCTTCGGCCGCACGCCAGCAGCGCGATGGCGGCCAACGCGTTGTCGTACGCGAACGCCGCGGTCGAGAGCGCGGGCTCGGACGCCGGCCCGGTGCCCGATGCGTCGTCCCAGCTGCGCAGCAGCGCGGCGCCGCCGCCGGGCACCGCGTCGACGCGGGCGGCCAAGGTGGCGCACAGGCGCTGGGCGAGCGGGTGGGTCGAGCGCGGCGCCTGCGGTGTCGACATGTTCGTCGGGGGCGTGCGAGGCGCCTCGGGGGCGACGGCGGCGGCGACGGGGCCGAAAAACGTCGGGAGCGCGACCATCGTCGACGCCACCGCGCGCCGCACCCCGGCGGCGGCCGCTTTCGTCATGCCGTGAACACCGCCTCCGTGCCGGCTTCGACCATCTTCGCCAGGCGCGTCACGTCCCAATTGGTGAGGTTCACGCAGCCATGCGAGGCGCTGCGGCCGATCGTGCCAGGCTTGGCGGATCCATGGATGCCGTAGTTCTCCTTCGACAGGTCCAGCCACGCCACGCCGACCGGGTTGTTCGGTCCCGGTGCCAGCACGGCCTTCGCGGCTTTCGGATCGGCCTCCCAGAAACGCTTGGGGTTGTAGTAGTACTTCGGATCCAGCGCGATCGTGCGGATCTTCCAGGTGCCCAGCGGCAACGGGTCGTGCCGTTCGCTGCCGATGGTGACCGGAAAGTAAGCGACCAGCCGGCCCTGCGCGTCGAGCGCCCGCAGCGCCCGTTCCGCCTTGCTGACCCGGACCGAGCGGGCCTTGGGCAGCGTTCCCGCCGGCGTGACGGACGGCACCAGCAGCGCCGTGCCCGCGCGATCGAAAGCCACGCCGGGATTGAGCTTGCGCAACAACACGGGGCTCGCGTGGAACTTTTCCGCCAGACCTTCGAGCGGCGACGCGTATCCAAGCCGCGGCAGCTTCGCCTTGGCCTGCATGTCGTCCGGAACCTCGGCGAAGGGGCCCTTCACGTCGTCGGCCGAGATCTCGTAGCGCGTCAGCACGGGCGCTTCGCCAGCGACCTCGACCAATGCCGCCCAGGTCTCCCGGTCGACGCGGCCGCTGCTCGACAATCCCCGCGACTCCTGGAAAGCCGCGACGGCGCGCTGGGTGAAGCGGCCGTAGCTGCCGTCGATCTCGCCCTGGGAGAACAGCGCGCGGTCTAGCAGGATCTGCGCACGCAGCGCGGCGGCGCCTTTCGCGCCGGGACCGATCGGCGGATGGTCGGTCGCGTTGGCCGCGGTCGCGAGCTTGCGGTCGCCAGGCAGGTCGGCGCCTTCGTCGGCCGTCGCGGTCTTCGCGGTCGTCGCTGCCGGGTCGGCCGCCGCAGGCGGCGTCGCCGCCGACGGAGACGACGGAGACGACGGAGACGACGGGGCGCCGGGGGGCGTGGCGGGCGGGACGGTCACCGCGGGCGGCACCGCCGTGCCGGCGGGTGCGGTTCCCTGTGTGGCAGTGCCGGTATCCGGCTTGGTCTGCGCGAGCAACGGCCGGCACCACGCGGTGGCAGCGGGCAGGGCAAGAGCGAGCAGGGCCCGCCGTCGTGCGTTTTCCATCATGGCTCCCGGGATCCGCGCACGGATCATGCTGCAGCAAGGGGTTGTCGACGGATGGACGCGGAGCAATGAACGGACCCACGAAGATGCGCCGGACGCGGCGGGCCCTGATCGGGGTGTTGCTGGCCGGCGGGGCGCGAGCGGCCTTCGGCGCGGCGCCCAAGGCCACGCCCGACGAGGGCATGCCGAACGAGGGCGCGCGCAACGACGGCGCGCGGAATGACGGCGGTAAAGCGAACAATTCGGGCAAGGAAAAGGGAAGCAAGGAAAACGGGCGCAAGGAAAACGGGCGCAAGGAAGCGGGGCGGGCCGTCGAAGAGCGGCGCCTGCGCTTGTTCACCGTCAACCAGCGCGAGTCGCTCGACGTGGTCTATCGCCGTGGCGGCGAGCTCGTGCCCGAGGCGATCGAACGCATCGAGCACCTGCTGCGGGACCGCCGCAACAACCAGCGCGGCCCGATCGACCCGAAGCTGCTCGACCTGCTCCATCAGCTGGGGGAGTCAATCGAGGCCGACCAGCCCTTCCACGTGATCTCGGCGTATCGGTCCCCGGAGACCAATGACAAGCGCGCCGCCACGCCGGGCAGCGGCGTGGCGCAAGGCAGCCTGCACGTGAAAGGGCAAGCCATCGACATTCGCGTGCCCGGGGTGCCGCTGGAGAAGCTGCGTGATGCTGCCACCGCGCTGAAGGCGGGCGGCGTGGGCTATTACGCGAAGTCGGACTTCGTGCACGTGGACGTAGGGCGTGTTCGTAGTTGGGTGCAGGAGGAGTGACGCGCCCGGACCGCCGGCCCTACAGCGACAGCATCCACCCGTCGCGCGGATCGACCCGGTTCTCCAGCACGGCCAGATAGGCGTCACGGACGGCATCCGCGCCTTCTGCCCTGCGCACGCGCAGCCAGGGCGCCGCCGGGTCGTTGACGCGGCCCATGAATTCACGCCAGGAAGCCGCCAGGCGTACCTGCAATCGGGCGGTGCCCCAGCCCTCGGGTGGTGGCGCGCTTCGCTTGGCGAACTGCGCCGGTGCGAAGAACAGCGTCGGCCGCGGCCCGGGCAGGTCGCGGCCGGGACCGAGCGCATCCCAGTGCGTTCCACCCACCGAGCAGCTGTAGCGCAAGGCCTCGCCGAAGCGCTCGTGGATGGCGCGGCGCAGCGGCGCGTCGCCCGCGAAGTCGACGTAGACGGTCGGCGTGGCGGGGTCGAGCGTGTCCACCGAGTCGTAAGGCAGCACTTCGTCGTAGCAGCCCAGCGACCGGCAGAAGTCCACGCCGCCCGCGGAGGTCAAGCCGACGATGCGGACGCCACCAGCGGTGGCATCGGCGCCTGTGCGCCGCAGGGCCATGCAGAACGCCGTACCGAAGGCCGTCTTGCTGGACGCGCTGGACAGGAGCACCTGGCGGGCGCCGAAGTGCCCTGCATCGGCGAGGAAGTCGTCGATCAGGAAGGAGGTGACGAACAGCGGCCGCAACAAGGCTTGTTGGGCCTCCTGGGTCGCGTCGTAGCCCGGGTCGGTCGCGCAGCGCTGGATGGCGTTGTAGAGCGCGGGCAGCGCCGCGCGGTGCTCGGCGCCATCGGTGAAGCCGTGCGTGCCCGCGCGCGTCGGCTGCACCACCAGGTAGCGGCCCATCGGCCAGTAGCCGTAGCAGCGCTCCCCCGACTGCACGCTGGGCGCGCGCGACTCCACCACTTCCGCGAAGCCCCACACCGGGATGCAGCCCCAGGCGGGGTCGTCGGTCGGGAAGAACGACCAGTATTTCATCGCCTCGCCGAAGGCGGCGTAGGTGATGTTGTTGGCCGTCAAGCCGAACTGGTCGATGCGCAGTCGTGCTTCGCCTTCTGCCAGCGCGCGCCGCTGCGGCGCATCCGGGTCATCGATGGTGCGGCAGGTGCGCAAGTCGGCGCGGGAAACGAGGAAGCGTGGTGCGTCGGAATCGTTCATGCGCGGCCAGGGGTCGTCGGCGCTCCATTGCGCCCAGTGGGCCGAGTCTACGCGGTCGCGCCGGCGCCGCCCCCCTCTGGCGACGGCATCCGCGGCAGCCGTACGCTGAAGGTCGAGCCCCGACCCAGGCCTTCGCTGCGGGCCGACACCGTGCCGCCATGCAGCTCGACGAGCCGCTTGACCAGCGCCAAGCCGATCCCCAGCCCGCCTTGGCTGCGCTCGATCGTCGCGTCGATCTGGTGGAAGAGCACGAACAGCTGCGCGATCTTGGCCGGCTCGATGCCCACCCCCTGGTCGACCACGCGGATCTCGACCATGTCGGCGTGCAGTTCGACTTCTAAGCGGATGACGCTGCCCGCCGGGCTGAACTTGCTGGCGTTGACGAGCAGGTTCTCCAGCACCTGCGTGATGCGCGCCGGATCGGCATCGATCCGCGCGGGCGTGGGCGGCACGATCACCTGCAAGGCCTGGTCGCGCGCCTCGATGGCGGCGCGCTGCGACTTAGCCGCCTGCTGCACGGCCAGGCCCGCCATCATCGGCTCACGCCTCAGTTCGATCTTGCCGCGACTGACGCGCGAAACCTCCAACAGGTCGTCGACCAACCGCGTGAGCTGGCGCGTCTGGCGCCCGGCCAGCGCCAGCGCACCGCGGCCGCGCTCGTCCAGCGATTGCGTCCGCTCGATCAGCCGGTGCGCGTTGGTGAGCGGCGCGAGCGGATTGCGCAGCTCGTGCGCGAGCATCGCGAGGAACTCGTCCTTGCGCCGGTCCGATTCCCGCAGCGCATCTTCGGCCTGCTTGCGCTCGGTGATCTCGAAGAACAGGAGGCCGACGCGGCGAAGCTCGGGCGCCTGGACGCGAAAGGCGTACACCGACCACCACCGGGCGAGCGGCGTCGAGTGGTTCTCGAAGCGGATCGGCTCGCCGGTGGTGGCCACGCGTCCGTACAGCTCGAACCAGTGCTCGTCCTGGTCGGGTGCGATCTCGCGCATCCACCGGCCCGCTGCGTTCGCGATGCCGGTTTGCCGCTCGAACGAGGGGCTCACTTCCAGGAAGCGATAGTCGATCGGCTTGGCGTGGTCATCGAAGGCCACTTCGATCGTGCAAAAGCCTTGGTCGATCGCGTTGAACAACGCGAGGTAACGCTCTTCGGCCTGTCGACGTCCATGCTCGGCGCGGGCCTGCTCGAACGCGGCCCAAGTGCGGTCGGCGACCTCCTCGAGCAAGGCCACATCGTCCGGCGTCCAGGCGCGAGGCGCCGCGTAATCCACCGACAGCGCGGCGACGAGGCGACCCTCCCGTACCCGCGGCACGGCCAGGATGGCGGCCGCGCTGACCGCCAGGTAAGCGTCCGCGGACCGGTGCGTGCGCGGATCGGTCCGGACATCGTCGACGACGATCGTGCTGCCCAGGGCGAGCGCGTCGAAGAAGTCCATGCCGAAGGCCGCGGTCGTGCCGCCGCCCATGAGCGATGGCGAATGTCCGTCCGTCCAATCATCGCTGATCGAAAAACGCGAGATCGTCTCGTCGAACTCGACGTAATGGACGCGCCCGGCCCGAAGCTGCTCGCCCACGGCACGCGCCGAGTCCGCGAGCACCGACCGTGGCTCGGAGGCTGCGCGCAGGCGATCTTCCAATGCGAGCAGGAACGACTGGTGCGCCGCACTGGCGCGCAGCCGCTGCTCGGTCACGTGTTGCGCCGTGACGTCCTCGACATGCTGGACGATGGCGCTGATCCGACCGGCCGCGTCGACCACGGGCGCGCTCAGCCGGCGCCAGAAGCGCTCTTCGACGACGCCATCGGACCGGGCCACGACGACCCGGTGGGTCGGCATCGCGTCCGGCGCGCGCCGTTCGAGCACGCGATCGAGCGAGGCGCGCAGGCTGGCGACACCGTCGGCAGGTGGATCGTTCGTGTTGTCCGGGCCTTCGGGAAAGGCCTCGAAGAGCCCGTGGCCGAGCAACGCGTCCCGGCTGGCCAGCGCCGCCCGCGAGAATGCGTCGTTCACGTCGACGATGGTGAAACGCGGCGCATCGGGCGCGATCACCAGGAGCGGCGTGGGCGTGGCGGCGAATAACGCCTGGAAGTCCGGGCCGGGCTTGGAACTCAACGCGAACTCACGTCATCAGGTTCGAGGGCCACCGTGACCCGACCGCATCCGCCAAAGCGCCCAGACCCGCGAGGGCGCAGCAACGCCCGTTCCCGCAGGGCTGGCGTTGAACGAACCCGGCCCACAAAAGCAAAGCGGCCACTATCGCTAGCGGCCGCCTCAAACCTGGTGGGTCGGGAGGGACTCGAACCCTCGACCAACGGATTAAAAGTCCGCTGCTCTAACCAACTGAGCTACCAACCCCCGTCACAGCAAGCCTACGATTATAGCGTCTGCCGAGAGGGTGGTCAAAGCGCAGGGCCTTGCAGCGTCACAGCGCGTACAGGTCGAGCGCCCCGGACAACCGGGTGCGGTACTGCGCCAGCCGCACGCGGTCCTTCTCGGCCGCCAGCTGCGCGACGTGCGGCGCGTAGTTCACGAGGTTCAACGCGCGCATCAGCGGGGCGATCTCCACCAGCTTCGCTTCCTTGATGCCGTAGCCGGCCAGGAAGGCCTGCTTCTCGTCGATCGACAGGTCGTGCAGCGCGAGCGACAGCTCCCACGCGGGCGCGGCGTTGGAGGTGCAGTTCTCCCAATCCAGGATCGCCGTGATGCACCCGGCCTCGTCGACGATGGTGTTCTTCAGCCGCAGGTCGCCGTGGTTCAGGCAGGGGCGCACGGTCATGCGCTGCGCCTCGCCGATCGTGCGGCGCAATGCGCGCAGTTGCGTGGCGTCCAGCATCCGGTGGCGTTCCAGCGTCTCGATGCGCCCCTCGACGCACAGCTCGTCGCGCAGGTAGTCGCCCCAGGTCGCCCGGCGCGACAGCTTGTTTTCCGACCAGTCGAAGGTGCTGCCGAAGCCGCGCGTGCGGATGGCGTTGATGCGGGCGGCGTGCTCGCCCAGCTCGTGCAGGATCGACAGGCGCGCCGGGTGCGTCGTCGCTTCGCGGCCCTCGACGCGGCGCGACACCATGTACGGCATCGGCACCGCGGTCGTGCCGACCTCCAGGATCTCCGGCACGGGCACGCCGGCCTCGCGCGCCCGGCGCATCGCCCACTGCTCCTTCATGAAGGCCGCGAGCTTGGTGGCGTCCGGGCACAGCCGCACCATGAAGAGGCCATCCGGGTGCTGCGCCTCGAAGACGAAGTTCGACAGGCCGCTGGCTTGGTGCTTCAGCTGGTCCGGCGCCGCGCCGAGGTAGTGCGACAACACCTCGCGCGCCATGCCCTCGGCTTCGCGCACATCGGCGGCGTCGCGTTGCGGCGCCGGGGCGACGCGCGCCGCGGAATCTTCCACCGGCTTCGCGTCGGGCTTGGCCGCGGCCTTCAACCGTGCGTTCACGCCGACCCCTCCTCGACCAGGGCGCCGAGCCGGTCCAGGGCGTCGCCCAACGCATGCGGGTCGGCCACGTCGACGGTGTCGTGCACGCCGCGGAACTCCAGCGTCATCGGGCCGACGCGCAGCGCCAGGCCGATGCCGTCCAGGAAATTGTCCATGGGCGTGTCTCCGCAGCCGATCGAGTCCTCGATCGAGAAGCCCAGGCGCTGGGCGATGGCCTGCGTGCCGGTGCGCTTGTCGACGCCGGCGCGCGTGAAGAAGCTCGACGGCTTGCTGTGCTGGTAGGCCATCAGCTCGTCCTGGGGCGCTTCGATCAGCAGAAAGATCATCAGCGTGTCGTCCTCGTGCAGCCGCCGGCGCAACTCGTCCGCCGGGAAGGACACGACCTCCGCAGCGCTTCGGTACTTGTCCGCCACCTCGGCGATGCGATCGGCCACCGGTGTCCAGATCATCTCGCCGCGGCGCCAGTCGCGCGGGTACCAGAAGACCAGCAGCCGGTCGACCCGGTCGGCCAGCAGCCCCTCGACGCCGACCATCACTTCGTCGATCTCTTTCGCATGCAGCGGGAAGGCGTCGATCTCCTCGAAGGCCAGTTCGCCTTCGCGCGGCTCGATGATGTGGCCGATCAGGCTGCCGTTCAATGACACGGTGGGCAGCGGGGCGTTCGAAATCCGGTACCACTCGCGCCCGAAGCTGCGCAGCACCGACAGCGGGAAGCGCAACGAGTTGATGACCAGCGGCCGCCCGGCGTTGCGCAGGCGCTTGAGCGCGTATTCGACCGACCGGGCCACGATGATGCGGCCCTCGTGCTCGTGCACCGCGGTGCCATCGAGGTCCGTGACGACGGCGCCGCGCTGGGCGAACCGGGTGGTGTCGATGAAGCGGCGCAAGCGCGCGTCGATGTCGGCATCGATCGGCATGGAGTCCTCAGGGCGAACCGGGTGGGAGTCGCGTGGACTTGCAGCGACCTGTCGGCAGGAAGCGACCCGCGTGCCCGCCCGGCGTCCCGAACGGTCAGACCATCCGCTCGATCCGCCACACCTGATAGCGGATGGCCGCCACGCCGCCCACCAGGATGGCCGCAAAGGCCACGAAGGAGCCCAGCGCCAGCACCGACAGGCCCGACAGCCCCTGGCCGACGGTACAGCCGAGCGCGGTCACGCCGCCCACGCCCATGAGCGCCCCGCCCATCAGGTGGTTGGCCGTGTCCTCGGCGTCCCGGAAGCCTTCCCATCGGAAGCTGCGCGTGGCCACCGCGTACGCGAAGCTGCCCGCGATCACGCCCAGCGCCGCGGCGATGCCGATGGTCACCAGCTTGGTGGTGTCGCTCCAGAACATCAGCAACTCGATGATGTAGGCCACCGGCGCCACGAAGGACAGCGCCTCCAGCCGGCCGGAATTGGTGCCCACGAAGGCTTCCTGCAGCGTGTTCGGGTCCTCTTCCACGTAAGCCACGTGGCCCGAGACGTACCACACGCCCGCCACGCACAACCCCACGACCAGGCTGCCCGCCAGCGCGTCGAAGCGGCGGAACTCGCGGTCCATCAACGCGAAGGCCAGCAACGCACCGCCCAGCCCCAGGCCGAGCCAGAGCCGCCACGCCGTCAGGCTGCCCGCGTCGCCGTTGGCCAGCAGCCGCGGCAAGTCCTGGCCGGGCTCCAGCCGCAGCGCGACCGGATCCAGGACGTTGACCCGCAGCACGCCGAAGACGCCCTTCAACGTCATGTAGGCGAACAGGCCGAGCACGATGAAGGTGACCACCGCCTTGAGCGATCCGCCGCCGATGCGCACCAGCGTCTTCGAGCCGCAGCCCGAGGACAGCACCATGCCGAAGCCGAACAGGAACCCGCCCACCACGTAGGACAGCCAGGTGAAGTTGGGCGTGGCGTACAGCGCCTTGCCCGGGTCGATCAGACCAGCCGCCGCCATGACCGCCACGGCCGCCATGGCCGTGCCGATGGCGGCCAGCCACATGCGCATGCGGGTCCAGCTGCCCAGGTTCAGCACGTCGCTGATCGCGCCCATGGTGCAGAAGTGCGAGCGGTTCATCACCGCGCCAAGCACGAAGCCGATCGCGAACGTGGCCCAGACGGCGGTCAGGCGGACCGCGCCGATGTCGATGTCCTGCATGGTTCCCCACCCGCGGCGCCGGAACACGGCGCGCGGGCCTCCCTCTTTGCTCGAATGTCAGGTGCGCTGGACGTAGCGCGTCGGGTCGGGCACGCCGGCGGCGGTGAACCCCGCGCTGCGGATGCGGCAGGCGTCGCACTCGCCGCAGGCCCGGCCCTCGGTGTCGGCCTGGTAGCACGACACGGTGAGGCCGAAGTCTACCCCCAACGCCAGACCGGTGCGGACGATATCCGCCTTTCGCATATGCACGATCGGCGCATGGATGCGGACCGGCTCGCCCTGGCCGGCGGCGGCCTCCACGCCCGCGCGGGTGGCCAGGTTGGCCAGCCGCTCGAAGGCTGCCACGTACTCGGGCCGGCAGTCCGGATAGCCGGAATAATCCACCGCGTTGGCGCCGTAGAACACGTCGCGCGCGTCCAGCGCCTCGGCCCAGCCCAGTGCCACCGACAGCATGATGGTGTTGCGCGCGGGCACGTAGGTGACGGGGATGGCGTCGGTGCTGGCGCCGTCGACGGGCACGGCGATCGACGCGTCGGTCAGCGCCGAGCCGCCGAAGCGCGACAGGTCGACGCGCACCACTTCGTGCCGCCGGGCGCCCAGCGCTTGCGCGACGCGCCGCGCGGCGTCCAGCTCGGCGGCGTGGCGCTGCCCGTAGTCGACCGACAAGGCGTAGGTCTCGAAGCCCTGCGAGCGCGCCATGGCCAGGACGGTGGCCGAGTCCAGGCCACCCGACACCAGGACCACCGCGCGCTTGGTCGGGGGCATCGAGGATCGCGGCGGCGCGTGGCCCAACTGCGGCGGTGCCGTCAGCGTTGCGGCGTCGGCGTGCGCCGCGTGCCTGCCGCACCTGTGCCGCCGGCGCCTCCGGCCGCACCCGCGCCCGTGCCGGCCGCCGCAGGCGGCGTCGTGGGCATCGCGGCCAGCCGCAGCTTGGCGGTTTCCGCGGCGGGCGCCGTCGGGTACTTCTCCACCAGCGACTGCAGCGTGTCGCGCGCCCCCGCGCGGTCGGCCAGCTCCAGCTGCGCGCTGCCGATGGCGAGCATGGCGTCCGGCGCGCGCGGGGAATCCGGGTGACGGGCCAACAGCGCCTGGTGGCTGGCGATGGCGGCTTTCCAGTCCTTGAGCGCGAACTGCGCGCTGCCCGCCCAGAACTGCGCGTTCTGCGCATACGGGCTGCCAGGGTACTGCGCCAGGAACTGCTGGAAGGCCGCATGCGAGGCGCGGAAGTCGCCGGCCCGGAACTGCGCCAGCGCCGCGTCGAAGCCGCGCTTTTCGGCCGGGTCCACGTCCACGGCCTGGCCGTCGATGGTGACTTGCACCGGCTCGAAGCGCTTGATGCGCGCGTCCACGCCCTCGAAGAGGTCGCGCTGGCGGCGTTGCACGCCGGCCAGCTCGTTGACCTGCACTTCGAGCTGCCCACGCAGGCGTGCGATCTCGGTGCGCAACTGCTCCAGCTGCGCGGCCTGCTCCAACTGCGCGCGCGAGGTCGCGTAGGCGCCTTCGATGCGCTCCAGCCGCGCGAGCGCGTCGGTCATGCGCTGGGTCAGCTGCGCGATCGACTGCTGCTGTTGCTCCAATCGCGCGCGGATGTCGACGATGGCCCGGCGCGCGTCGTCGTCGGCGAAGATGGCCGCGCCGGCGGGCGAGGGCACCGCCGCGGCCAGCACCGCCACCAGCAGCGACGCGGTCACGACCGTGCCTGCGCGCGACGTGGCGCGGGGGCCCGCGTCAGCGCGGAACGGAGTCGCGGGGCGCATCACTGGTAGACGATGTCGGCGCGGCGGTTCTCGGACAGCGAGGCCTCGTCCGTGCCGGTGGCGCGGGGCTTCTCCTCGCCCAGGCTCACCGCTTCCATCTGGGACTCCGGCACGCCCAGCAGCGACAGCGAGCGGCGCACGGCTTCCGCGCGCTTCTGGCCCAGCGCCAGGTTGTACTCGCGACTGCCGCGCTCGTCGGTGTTGCCCTGGATCACGATGCGCCGGCCCTTGTTGGTGGTCAGGAAGCGCGCGTGCCCATCGACCGTGCCGCGGTACTGGTCCTTCACCACGAAGCTGTCGTAGTCGAAGTAGATGCTGCGCTGGGCCAGCGGGCTCTTGGGGTCGTTGAGGGGGTCCGGCGCGACGCTCACCTCGGCCACGGGCCGCGACGATTGCTGCTGGCCGGCCGCGCCGCCCTGGCCGGCACCCTGGCCGGCGCCCTGCGTCGCGCCCGCCGTGCCTCGGCTCTGCTCGATCGGCGCGCCCTGGCCCTCGTCCAGCTTGACCGACGAGCAGCCGGCAGCCAGCGCGAGGGCCAGCGCGGCGGTCAGGCCGCCGATGCGGCGCATGCGCGCTGCGCCTTGCGGTCGGGCGACCGTCGCCAGCGGTTCGGTGGAAATCGTCGGCGGATGGTTGGATGCGTGTTTCATCTAGAGGGAACTCCTGCGATTCGATGGGATGTCAGGGCGAGAACGGCCCCCAGGCCGGCTCGCGGATGTCGCCTGCGGGGGCGGCCAGGCGTTGCCTGACGCGGCCGTCGACCGTGACGGCCATCAGCACGTCGCGGCCGCCCGCATTCGTGGTGTAGAGCACCCAGCGGCCGCTGGGCGCGAAGCTCGGGCTCTCGTCGGCGCCGGTGTCGCTGACCACGCGCTCGGCGCCGTCGCCGGCCAGGTCCTTGACCGCCACCGTGTACCCGTTGCCGCGCCGGGTCACGAAGGCCAGCGTGCGGCCGTCGGGGCTGACGCGCGGGCTGACGTTGTAGCTGCCGCCGAAGGTGACGCGCTGCGCGTCGCCGCCCGCCACCGGCATGCGGTAGATCTGCGGGCTGCCGCCGCGGTCGGAGGTGAAGTACAGCGTGCGGCCGTCGGGCGAGAAAGCGGGCTCGGTGTCGATGGACGAAGAGTTGGTCACGCGCTTGAGCCCCGACCCGTCCACGCCGATGGTGTAGACCTGCGTGAAGCCGTCGCGGGTCAACGCCACCGCCAAGGTCCGGCCGTCCGGGCTCCAGGCGGGCGCGCTGTTGCTGCCCCGGAAATCGGCCACGACCTGCTGGCGCCCGGTGGCCAGCGTGTGCACGTAGACCACCGGCTTGCGGCTCTGGAAGGACACGTAGGCCAGGCGCTGCCCGTCGGGCGACCACGCCGGCGAGATGATCGGCTCGTTGCTGGTGAGCGGCGTGACGACGTTCTCGCCGTCCCAGTCGGCGATGTTCAGCCGATAGCGCCCGCCCTGCTTGGTCACGAAGGCGATACGCGTCGAGAAGATGCCCTTGTCGCCGGTCAGACGCTCGTAGATCCAGTCGGCGATGCGGTGGCCGGCCAGCCGCAGGTCGGGCTGCGTGACCACCATCGACTGCCCGCCCACCGGCGACTGGCGCGTGGCGTCGATCAGGCGGAAGCGCACGTCGTAGCGGCCGTCGGCCAGGCGTGCGGTGGAGCCGCCCACGATGTAGTCCACGCCCCGGGCACGGAAGGCGGCGTAGTCGGGCGTCGCGGTCTCGGACAGGGACACGCCCGCGTCGTACAGCCGGAAGGCGCCGCTGCGCTGCAGGTCTGCGATCACCACGCTGGAGACGTCCAGCGGCACCGCGCCTTCCGTGGTGAACTTGCCGATGGAAATGGGGATCTGCTGCGCGCCGATGCCGGAGACGTCGATCGACAGCTGCGCGCGCGCAGCGGGCGCCGACGCTGCCAGCAGCGAGGCGCCGGCGGCCCGTGCGAAGAGCGCGCGAGCCGGTGCGCCCAAGGCGTGGAGCGGGGCGGCGATGGCCCCGCCCAGCAGGCGGCGGCGGCCGAAGTCCGGGGACGCGTCGATCGGGGAGGGGCCGGTGGCGGCCGGTGATGCCTGGAAGGAGGAGGATCGCGACATGGAGTGCGCTTGAAGAAGCCGCCCTGTCGATTCCGAGCGGCGGATTATAGCCATGGGGTGGCGCTGCTCACGACCGGGGCTTGTGCCGGATTTCCTCGAGGTCGGTCGGGCAGCTGCCGTCGCGGCGGCGGGGCAGGGGGCTGGCAGCGTGGATCGCGCGTTCGGCCGCGTCGTCCCAGGAGGGTACGCCGCTGGATCGCTTGAGCCGCACCGAAGCCACCGAACAATCCGGCAGCACCTTGACCGCGAAGCTGGCCTCCGGGTTCCCTTCGGCGTCCCCGGTCCACGTGGTGCGGCTGCGGATCAGGGCGGCCACGCGCGAAGCGTACTCGCGGTCGCCGCCCGCCGTGCCGGCGGCGCCACCGCGCCCACCGCCGCTGCCACCGCTGCCCTGGGCGCCACCGGCCGCCGCGGCGCTGCCGGCTGCGCCCGCCGATCCGGCGGCCGCACCGGCCTGGGCCATCAGCTGCTCGACCTGCTTGGCGCGAAACGCCTCTTGCGCCTCTCGCTGCTTGGCCTCCTGCGCCTTCTGCTCGGCCAGGCGGAGCTTGTCCTGCGCGGCCTTGGCGTCCTGCGCCGCCTTGGCTTGCTGTGCTGCCTTGGCGTCGAGGGCCGCCTTCGCCTCTTGCGCCGCCTTCGCCTCTTGGGCCGCTTTGGCCTCTTGCGCCGCCTTGGCCTGCTGGGCGAGTTTCGCTTCCTGCGCCTTTT